>Ga0207028_1025_pt1 | contig 45792 bp, 36 predicted proteins | sample Alteio_BWMinCont_41_FD_153287 | JGI IMG/M metagenome (GOLD analysis project Ga0207028, IMG submission 153287) | Enriched cells from forest soil in Barre Woods Harvard Forest LTER site, Petersham, Massachusetts, United States -... | ecosystem: Environmental > Terrestrial > Soil > Temperate forest >... | reverse complement strand
TGTGTGCGAGCAAGCTTATTGCAGGCAAAGGTACATATGGCGAAAAATGAACATAAGCTGGCATTACGCAATTTGAAGCGTGTAAAAGAACAAAATCCGGATTATTTATCCGAATCTATTGAGGCGCTTGCTTCTTGCTACACGGCGCTCAACGAAGAAGAACAACTTATTAAATATTTAATGGAAATGTTGGATGAATATCCCAAAGTACCCGTCGTTTTGATTCTTTCAGAACATATGCGTCGTTGGAAGGGCGATAAAATGACAGTAGATTTTGTCGCAGATTACGTAAGAAGGTTTCCTTCTATTCGTGGGTTGCATTTATTCATTAGTTTATATATGACAAACACTGAGGGTAGAATTCGCGATGATTTAATGATTTTGCAAAACTTAACAAAAAAATTAATCGACGACAAACCTGATTATCAATGTACTTCTTGCGGTTTTTCAGCGAGCTCATTGGATTGGCATTGCCCGGGTTGTAAGCAGTGGAGTACTATTAAACCTGTTTATAGTCTTGAGGCTATGTAAACAATCCGAACATTTCTATGTTATAATGCTTACATGCTAATCAACCGACTTATTTCAATAGCCCCCATGATGGAATGTACCGATAGACACTACAGGTATTTTTCACGACTTATTGCGCCCTCTGTGTTGTTATATACCGAGATGGTCACAACAGGTGCTTTGATACATGGTGATTATCAACGATTTCTTGCTTTTGACCCTATCGAGCATCCTATCGCATTACAATTAGGCGGCAGTGAACCTGAAAAATTAGCGCATTGCGCAAAAATGGGTGCTGATTTTGGTTATGATGAAATTAATCTTAATGTAGGTTGTCCTAGTGATAGAGTGAAATCGGGGCGTTTTGGTGCTTGTTTAATGTTAGATCCATCGCTTGTCGCAGAATGTATAGCAGCCATGTCTAGTGCTGTATCTATCCCCGTTACTGTTAAATGCCGCATAGGTGTGGACCATCAGGATTCTTATGAGGCATTAGTTAACTTTATTGATACAGTAGCGAAAGCAGGATGTAAGGTTTTTATCATTCACGCACGCAAGGCGTGGCTAAATGGATTAAGTCCGAAGCAAAATCGCGAAGTGCCGCCTTTGCAATATGATGTTGTTAGAAAGATTAAACAAGATTTTCCTGATTTAACAATTATTTTAAATGGCGGTATAAAAACGCTTTCTCACATTGATGAACAGTTACCCTATGTCGATGGCATCATGATAGGGCGTGAAGCCTATTCAAATCCCTATTTTTTATCGGAAATTCATGATAAATATTATCCTGACGTAAATAAGTCGTTATCTCGTCAAGAGATTATTTCTCATTTTATACCTTACGTTGAGCAACAACTTAAAAAGAATATAAAATTAGCTAGTATCACGAGACATATTTTAGGTTTATATCAAGGTCAACCTGGCGCTAGAAAATGGCGTCGGTATATAAGTGAGCATGCTCACAAACCTAAAGCAGAAGTTATTATTATAAAAGAGGCATTAAAGTATGTATAATTTTGAAAGTTTTGCAGATTACGTTGGCATGGTAGGTGTTGTGATCACTTTAATAGCGTATCTCGGGATCAGTACGGGTAAGATTGCGTCAGATACACTTAAGTATCAGGGGTTAAATTGCATTGCGGGTTTGATGTTGTTATTTTCACTCTATTTTCATTGGAATACACCGACGGTGATTATGGAATCGTTGTGGGTTTTGATTAGTGTGATAGGTATAGTTAGAGTTATGATAATCAGATCTAAAGCAGCAGTATAAGTATTCAAAGGTGGGCAGCCCCGCAACAAGTGCGGGGCCACCCTACAAACATCATTCATCCCAGCTCAAGGTTCCGCCCGTTTGATATTCCGTCACCCGTGTTTCAAAGAAATTCTTTTCCTTTTTAAGATCCATGATTTCACTCATCCATGGAAATGGATTGTTTGCACCCGGGAACTGTAAAGGTAAACCGATTTGCGCACAGCGGCGATTTGCAATAAATTGCAAATATTCTTTAAACATTTCAGCATTCATACCTAAAATACCGCGCGGCATGGTATCAACGGCGTAGTCATATTCCAGATTCACGCCTTCGTGTATCATATGGATGGCTTCTTGTTTGAAATCTTCAGTCCATAAGTGCGGATTTTCTATTTTAATTTGATTAATCACATCGATACCAAAATTCAAATGCATGGATTCATCGCGTAAAATATATTGGAATTGTTCCGCAGTACCCGTCATTTTGTTGCGTCTACCCATCGATAAAATTTGAGTAAAGCCCACATAAAAGAAAATACCTTCGAATATCACATAAAAAGCAATTAAATCACGTAATAAACGTCTGTCATTTTCAGGGGTTCCCGTATGGAAATTACGATCACCTAAGCTTCTGGTATAAGGAATAGACCAGGCAGCTTTTTTGGCAACGGATGGAATTTCTCTATACATATTAAATACTTCAGCTTCATCCATGCTTAAGCTTTCAATCACATGTTGGTAAGCATGCGTATGCAGCGCTTCTTCGAATGCTTGGCGTAGTAAATATTGTCTGCACTCAGGGTTAGTGATATGGCGATACACAGCAAGCACTAAATTATTGGCGACCAATGAATCTGCAGTTGAGAAAAAGCCTAGATTACGTTTAATGATAATGCGCTCATCTTCAGTCAAGCCATGAGGATCTTTCCAGAGCGCGATGTCCGCAGACATATTAATTTCATTAGGCATCCAGTGGTTAGCGCAGGCGTCTAAATATTTTTGCCATGCCCATTTGTATTTGAATGGCACTAATTGATTTAGATCAGCGCGGCAATTAATAATGCGTTTGTTATCGACATGAATGCGTTCACCACCCATTTCAAATTCTAAACCGGTGGCACCACCCATGATCGCATGTTCTAGCGTTTGAGTTGACATAAATATCTCCTTTTATTGGCATGCTTCACATGTAGGGTCAGTGATCAAACATGCTTTTGGTTCGGGATCGTTTTGTACAGCGTTTAAAGCACCATCATGAACCGTTGATTTTTCTGTATTGGTTGCGCCTAAACTGCGTAAATAATAAGTCGTTTTAAGACCGCGTATCCACGCAAATTTATAGAGTTGATCTAATTTTTTGCCAGATGGTTGTGCCATATAGAGATTGAGCGATTGGGCTTGATCAATCCATTTTTGGCGTCGTGATGCAGCTTCGATTAACCAATTAGGATCAATTTCAAATGCTGTTCTATAACGTTGTTTTATGGTATTCGGAATACGACTGATCTTTAAAACACTGCCATTATAGTATTTCAAATCATTGACCATCACATCATCCCATAAACCTTCTTTTTTCAGATCATCGACCAGATATGGATTAATGACGGTAAACTCGCCTGATAAATTGGATTTTACAAACAAGTTTTGATAAGTCGGTTCAATCGATTGTGAAACGCCGCAGATATTAGCTATGGTTGCAGTAGGTGCTATCGCTAACACATTGGAATTACGCATACCAACTTTTTTGATGCGTGCACGCAGTGATTTCCAGTCCAGGGTTTCTGAACGATCTTGTTCTAAATGAGATCCACGATTCTTTTCTACGATGGCTATGGAATCAATAGGTAGTATCCCTTGGCTCCAAAGTGATCCTTCATAGCTGCTATATTTTCCACGTTCTTCAGCAAGATAAGTCGAAGCTTCGATTGCGTAATAACTGATAATTTCCATGGAACGATCCGCAAATTCGACGGCTTCATTGGAAGTGTAAGCAATGCCTAACTTGTAGAGTGCATCCTGGAAGGCCATTATGCCCATGCCAATAGGTCTGTGCAGTATATTGGAATTACGTGCTTCGGGTACTGAATAATAGTTAATGTCAATGACATTATCTAACATGCGTATGGCAGTATGGATAGTCTTACGTAGTTTGGCTTGATCCAGGCCATTTTCTGTGAGATGGGCGGTAAGATTAATGCTGCCTAAATTACATACTGCAATCTCATCATTCGATGTATTTAGAGTTATTTCTGTGCATAAATTAGAACTATGAACGACGCCCACGTGTTGTTGTGGTGAGCGTAAATTACAAACATCTTTGAATGTTATCCATGGATGACCTGTTTCAAATACCATGCTTAACATTTTGCGCCATAAGTTAACGGCAGGTAATTTTTTAAAGTTACGAATTTTACCTTCTGCAGCTTTTGCTTCATAGGCCACATATTTTTCTTCAAATGTTTTGCCATAGACATGATGTAATTCAGGTACTTCATCGGGAGAAAATAATGTCCATTCTTGTTCGTTAATGACACGCTGCATGAATAGATCAGGAATCCAGTTGGCCGTATTCATATCATGCGTACGACGTCTTTCATCGCCAGTGTTTTTGCGTAATTCTAAAAATTCTTCTATATCTTTATGCCAGGTTTCCAGGTAACCGCATACCGCACCTTTGCGTTTGCCGCCCTGGTTAACGGCGACAGCGGTAGAGTTAGCGACACTCATAAAAGGCACAACGCCTTGCGATTTTCCATTAGTGCCTTTGATATGAGCGCCTAGTGCACGTACATTAGTCCAGTCATTACCTATACCGCCTGCATATTTTTGCAATAAGGCATTATCTTTAATGGCTGCAAAAATACCATCTAGATCATCACGTATAGTAGTAAGATAGCAGCTGGATAGTTGAGGACGCAGTGTGCCCGCATTAAAGAGCGTAGGCGTTGAACTCATGAAATCAAAAGAAGAAAGCAGATTGTAGAATTCTATAGCTCGGTCATCGCGTTCATTCTTTTTTTCATTAAGAGCAAGGCCCATCGCAACACGCATGAAAAACGCCTGCGGTAATTCAAAGCGAGTGCCATGGCTGTGAATAAAATAACGATCGTAAAGTGTCTGTAAACCTAAATAATTAAATTGTAAATCGCGTTCAGGTTTAAGGGCCGCCCCTAATTTTGCAAGATTATAAGTTTTAAGCACAGGATCGAGCAGTTCTAATTGTATGCCGCGCTCAATATAAGTTGTGAGATAGGAGGGATAAAGAGAAGTCATTTCTTCATAAGTCGCTTTATCGCATATATGTAAAAAACCGAGAGCTTCACTGCGCAAATCGTCGAGCAATAAACGTGCTGCGACAAAGCTGTAATTAGGTTCTTTTTCAATAAGTACACGTGCGGACATAATTAAAGCCTTGCTGACCTGATCGGCAGGTATATTGTCGAAAAGATTGCGTTTGGTATCTTCTATGATGTGATTAGCAGACACATCAGATAAGGAGTAGCAGGCGCTATTGACTGTTTTAGTCAATCGTTCTTCGTCTAAAGGCGCAACGACGCCATTGCGTAAAGTAATGTGTAAGCGTGGGTGAGATGCTTTCGCTTCAAGTTCAGCCTGTTGTTCACGAATTTTGCGGCGTTCTTCTCGGTATAATACATAAGCTCTCGCAACTTTATGTTCTCCTGCGCGCATGAGTATGAGTTCAACTTGGTCTTGAATGTCTTCTATATGAATGGTTCCACCGCTGGGTAAACGACGTGTAAATGCATCACAGATTTTATTAACATGTTTAACAACAGTTTCTTTAATGCGAGAAGACCCTGCTGCCGTATCACCTTCAACAGCAAGAAATGCTTTAGTCATGGCAATGACTATTTTATTTCCATCAAAAGGTGTGAGCGTGCCATTGCGGCGTATTACTTTAATATGTCCTGGTGCTGTTGCCGTGATTTCAAAATAGGCAGGTTGAATGAATGCGGGTTGGCTTATGGTGGTTTCAGTTTCCATGGCTCCTCCAGAGCGTCGTAGTATGTGAGTTTGTTAAGTGCTTATACTATATAGAGATTTTAGTATTAAACACAATATATAGATATTTTTCCTCTTGATAACACAACATACTGTATATTTGTGTCATATGCAATAGAACAAGATGTGTGATGCCTGTGGATAACATGTGAAAATAGGCGCTTGAACAAAAATTTGTGCGCGCAGCTAGTTCTTAACTTATGTTTCAGGCAGAATACAGCGATTAAATCAAGCGGGTATACAAAAATGATTAAAGATAATAACTTGCCAGGCAAAACTCAGTCGAGGGGTATTTATTTATTACCTAATTTATTCACGACAGCAGCCTTGTTTGCCGGATTTTATGCAGTCATGGCGGCCATGAAGGGGTATTTTGATTCAGCAGCGATCGCAATTTTTGTAGCGATGATTTTAGATAGTTTAGATGGTCGTGTAGCGCGAATGACGAATACGCAAACAGCATTTGGTGCTCAATACGATAGTTTGTCTGATATGGTGGCTTTTGGCGTGGCTCCTGCATTGACTGTATATAGTTGGTCGTTATTTAGTCTTGGCAAACTGGGATGGCTCATTGCATTCTTGTACACGGCAGGAACAGCATTACGATTGGCAAGATTTAATACTCAGTCGCATGATACCGATAAGCGTTACTTTCAGGGATTGCCATGTCCTGCCGCGGCGGCGGTGATCGCCGGATTAGTATGGCTAGGCAATACTTATGAGCTGGAAGGTTTATTAATTGATATTCCTACAGCTATTATTACGCTTTCAGTCGCAACTTTAATGGTAAGTACCATTCGATATTATAGTTTTAAACAAATCGATTTGAGGGGTAGAGTGCCTTTCGTAGTGGTGTTAATTCCAGTTGTGATACTTGCGGCTATTGCAATTGATCCGCCGCAAATGCTTTTTACGGTCTTTTTTGTGTATGCTTTCTCAGCGCCAGCTATTACTTTGTGGCAAATACGCAGGATACGACGCAGGCATAAATAGTTATATGTAAAAAATACCCTGTCATGCCAGCATGCTTTTAGCTGGCATCCAGTAAACCACTCTGGATGCCAGCTAAAAGCATGCTGGCATGACAGAGTAGATGTAAGTATTACCACCAACAAGTACTGCAAGTAGGTGTAACGTAGGTATACGTGGAGCAAGTTCTGCAGACTGAGGTAGTTTGACAACAGCTTGAACACGAACCGCAGTCACCCATTGAAGTACAGCTTGTTAATAGAAAAATGGATATAATGCCAAATGCAACCAATAAGTTGTTTTTCATAAAAAACACTCCTCTTATTTATTGATTATTATTTATCCATTTTTATTATACCATCTATTTAAAAAATTGAGCAAATAAGGTATCTAGTGTCAACTGTATGATTATATAGCCATATTTATATATCTCATGTAAACTTCATCGTCTTTAACAAGGAAGAGTTATTGTTCTAATGAAACCTAGAAACCTCTATGTAAATACTTTATTTGATCTTCTTAAAAATGAAAATTTACCCCGCGATGAAAAAAACCGTCGAGCAAAAATAGCCATAGAAGCGATAGTTGCTGCTAAACCTGTCTATGAAAAATTTAAGCAAGATAATCCAGAGTTAAAAATTGATCAAGCAGATGAGGTGTCTCTCGATGCAAGTAATGAGCATGGCTCAACGCCGCTTACCTGGGCTGCTGAAGAAGGCCATACCGCGATAGTGGAAGCATTACTGGCAGCGAAAGCTGATCCGAATAAAATGGATGGATGCGGCGCAACGCCAATTATCTGGGCTGTTGCAAGAGGCTATACTGCGATAGTGGAAGCATTAGTGAAGGCGAAAGCTGATTTGAATACTGCGAATAAAATAAATGGTGACACGGTGTTCATCTCTGCAGTTTTGTTCGGCCATATTCCAGTAGTGGAAGTATTACTGGCAGCAAAAGTCGATATTAATGTGCTTGATAAACAGAGCAAATCAGCTTTGGACCATTCGATAGAAAGACACAGCATTTGTATGGTTCATCTTTTGTTAAAAGCTAACGCCAAAGTTAATCATTTTGAAAATTTGCGAAAATTTTTACTTGCTGAAAATCAGGGTGATCCTCGTGTTATAGAGTGTTTCATGATGATGCAAAAAAATGAAGCCATTCAGGTAAAAAAACTATGTAGTGTACATAATCTTTATGAAAAATTTTTTTCTTATTTTGTTCCTGAGAATCTTTTTCCGAGAGATGTTACAAATCTCATATTGGCTTATGATGGAAGATTTTTCCAATCACCCAAGTTGCCGCCGATGAATATTTCAGAGCCTGGCACCATCGACGCTCATGTAGAGGAGTTAAAAAAAGAAATTTCTACTATAAAACGTAAACATCCAGGTTAATAAATAAATCTGATTCTCAATAGACCCAAAAAAGTGTTGTTTTTATTGCCACATATATGATATATGGTTATTACAATTACATTTAAGGAAAATGACCATGTCCGGAAATCGTAACGACTTTCAACCACTCACTGATACTACCACAGCTCCTACGGGATTGTTTTCTGCAAGCGCAAGCGGCATTGTAGGCGGTACGACTCAAGCATCTAAAGTTATCACTGATGCGATAGGAGTATCCGCAACACAGACATTTCGTAGAGATCAATTAATACAAGTACTTGATGCTTTGATAAAAAGACGAGAAGCTCCCGAAAATATTGAAGCATTAAAGATATTTGGTGAACTGAAAGATTCTTTAAATGGGACAGCAAAATCTGTTGAAACAACGGTATCAGGCATTTCCGTTGCTCCTAGCGTGACGGTCATAGAAGGGTCACAGTTATCGGTGGATTCTGTCTTTGCCGTATCGGCCGTATCACGATCCACGGATGATCCAAGAAAATTTACTCAATTTCAAGCTTGCACATTAAAATTAGACGAACAAGCCAATGGCTTTTCAGCCAATTGCAAAAACCTATCTAATGAGTTCGGTAATATTTTTGATCAAATATCTAATCATGTTCCAAATGAATTGGGTCATTCACATGGAAATATTGCAAAAAGTACCGCAGCAACATCAGCTCTGGCAACGATTGCTCCTTCTGCTTTAATTTCTTTAGGATTGGATTCAATAGGTTCGGTGTTGCGCGAATGTTCAGCGACAGACAAATGTGTCGGGGATGAATCCCACGCAAGCAAAGAAGAAAAAAATATTTATAAGGCATTGAGTGCATGTTCTCAAGTGTTCACTACCACCAAAGATTTGGCAGCTTCATTGCAAGCATTAAAAGCTTTGAGAGATGCCATTTGGAATGTAGATCATGTTTCAAAGATGTGGGAAAGACATAGTGTATCGACTCCATTGACTTCAGCAATCGTACGAGGTTTGATTTCCACGCCTTTTGTGCTTGCTTTAGAATCGGTGATTGCTTCAGGTGAAGCGGTACATCTAAGCAGTGCAGCCTTAACTCAACAAAAAAACGCCTTATCTGAAAGTGCCACACAAGGTATACTCAAGGCTAGCAGTATTAAAGGTTCAGATGGCGGCAATACGCATTCTCAAAATATCACTTTGTTAACCAATGAATTTAAAAAAGTCATTGAAGCTATTCCAGAAGAACACAGTACAGCGAACAATAGTGCGACATTGAGTGTACGCACTATTTCAGCTCTTACCGCAGTGCCAAGTTTAATGACAGCTTTAGCGGGAATTTTATCGCGTGAGCTAAGCGGAACAGTGGATTTTATCACAAACGACAAGGTCACTCATCAAGCACTTACCGATGTTTTAAAAAGTGATAAAGCCCATACAGGCAAGCATTTGGATGAGCTTATGTCAGCAGTATGCGACATGAAAGAAAGAATAAAAAAATGTCAAGAACTGGGTGTATCTGCACCTTTCACCTTGGGCGGAAGTCATACGGTAACGTGTGGAAGCTTAGTTGCTTCATTAAATGCTGCAGCAGGTATGTGTTTCGCGCTTAGCGAATTGCGTTCTTTCACCCATCCTGATGCGAGTGCTGGATTAAAACCCAAGGAGCATGAAATACAAAAAGCTGAGGAGTATAAAGAGGATGTTAAAAAATTTAACCAGGATAGCGCAGCATCTTCACAAACCGCATCGGCGTCAGAACATCTTTCTTTACATGATCATTTACAAAGCATCATGGAAAAAGTCGTTTTAACTAATCGAGTGAGTTTTGATGACTTTCAGCCAGGTGCGGAGAATATCAATCGATCAGGACACTCACTGATTAATACCACCCAAATGAATACCACGGGATTTTTATCGGGTGCTTTAGGAGTCCTGGCTTTAGTATGTTTGGAAAGCGGTATAAGTATGGAAGCTTTTTGGCGTGCTTTGGGCTTAGCCACAGAAAAAAGCAACATACTCAGCAAGGGCCCAGATGAAATAAAAACAGGTACTTCGCATTTTAATCTCAGTATTCCTAGTAATGCTACTCGAATCACAGCGGATGAATCCAAAGCTCCTGAGTCATCGGCAACACAAACGAGTTTAAGTACCACGCATGATGTATCCGAAGTGGCGCTTTCGCGTTCTTTAACGATTGCGATTTGTCAATCGGGTGCATTAACAAAAGCATTAAAAGAACTCAGTAAAGAAGTAGAGATAGGTGAAGGCGAACCCCATCCTGAATATTTTTTAGGTAGTTCTTTTACTTCAGGTAGAGTCATGAGTGAGCGATTAGCTCAAAAAATAAAAGAAGTGTTCGATCAAGCAGGAAATAAAATACCTGGACTCAATCAAGATATGGCAAATCAATTAGCATCAGCGAGTCAGGCTAGTATCACTGCTGCCTTAAGTACACATAGTTCATTAATAGCGCCTTTTTTACAATCGTATGCTGTTATAAAAAAAGCTTTTAAAAATGTTGATCAAGAACAAAAAAACGAAGGATTATCCAAAAGTTCTATAGTAAGAGATATCAGTACCGCATCGAATACCATTCAAGCTTTTACGAGAAATTGCATTGCTCAATTAAAACAAAATGCAAATGACAGATCTCATGGAGAAAAGGATAAGGTATATAATACTTCGATGCAGACACATATAGGATCCAATGCATCCTTGGCTTCAACGATGATGGCTACTTGTTATATCTCTTTATTATGTGATGAAATGCTTGAAAGTATAATAAGCCGATCATTCACTTTGCTGGACGCTGAAAAAATACGAAATACCACTAAAAAATCAGCTAAAGCCTCTGGCGATGAAGCAAAAGAAGCATCACATCAATCAGCCGAAGATAGTAATCTGGGTAAATCCAATAGTGCCACATTTATGATTTCAGCTTTGCGGCTTACCTTATCGCATTTGGGAGAATCGTTAGCGGGTATGGCTGCAGATTTACAAAATGGAGAAGCTAGTGATTTACAGAAAGAAAATCTGCAGATGCATACCAGTCAACGAAGCATGCTGAAATCTTTGGCGAGCGCTTTATCGAAATGTAGTTTAGGCATGACCAGGGCAGCAGGTACATTGTCTATGTTACCTTTAAGTTCACTCCATTCAATTGATGAGATGCGGCATATCGTTCGAAGTATCGATAGCGTTAGAGCTAACTATAGTCATAGCGCAGAATCGACAAGAGAGGATAAAAATGTTGAATCGAGCGGCATGGATAGTGGAGATTCTGAATCGAGTGTTTCATTTGGTATGACGATAGATTCTACAACAGCAACGCTATTGTTATTTGCCAAATCTTTATTGAAAGGATTAGTCTTGGGTTCAGAATCTGCATTGTTAGTATCCAAGATATTAGAAATAATAAGTTTGCATCCACGTCCGGACATGGCTTTATCTTTGCTTGTTCAAGAACTATTACAGCCTCAAGGCGGTTCAACGGGTCTCACTAAATTAGTTGAAAGTCAATTGACTGGTGCGACGGTTGGATTGAGTGCAACAGTTGCATCGGTATTGAATGATGTCAATACTAGTGATAGTACGAAAACCACACAAAAAACTACACACGATTCACTTCAGGAACAGATTATTGATAAACTGATTGATGCGTGCGGCTTTCTTGAGGATGCTGAAGAGTCTAAAGAAACACTTGGACTGAAAAAGCTTTTTGAACTCATGATTATGGTTCTAGCTGAGCATTCAGACAAGCTCAAAAAAACGGATATCACTCCTTACAATGCTGAATCTTTGGCTGCCATGCTAAATAGAGGTAGCATAACATTAGCAAGTTATCACTCAAAGACGCTCGAAAATCCTCTCATTTCTAACGAGACTTTTTTAGGCTGTAACGATGCACAAGTGTTGCTTGAAACATTTATAAGAAAAGCCAGCGCAGATCAAAGTTTGATGAGAAAATTAAAAAAAGCATTACAAGGAGAAAACTATAGCACAAAAGTAGAGAAGCTTTGGGGATATATCGTAGACAAAACGTGTGATAATTTGAATACACAAACCAGAAGTGCAAGGTTTTCTTATCCAGGCGTGCTTCATGCCGAGAAGAGATTTAAGCCGAAGGATTTTCGCGATGAATATACCTTGCAGAAACAGGTAAATGCTCTTCAACCAAAGTGATGCCATATGTCAGGTGTATTAAGAGAAGAAAATTTTGAGAAATTAAAAAAGTATTTACCTATTTCGTTTCAAGTTGATTTTCATAATCTAACAGAAAGTATAGCGCGGGCCTATCCGTTGCTATCACTGATGTGTGAGAATCAAGATCTACTTAATGAAATACATGCTGTACTCAAGGTAAATGCTCCTCCTTTGCTAGAAGATCCTCTGGTCAAAGCGATGGAACTCACTGACAAGATGTTAGTAGAGTTCCGTGCAGATTCTCGTACACCGTTTAAATATCGTTTACCGCTTATCATCAGTGAATTTCCCATTCATAGCCGTGTTATTAATAAAGCCATAGAAAAATTTAATTCAATTATTGAAAAATATCATCAACAGAACATGGATAGTCTTAATCAAAAAGACATAGATAAAGCTTTTAAAAACATTTTGCAAGCGATAAAAGCACATGGACCATCCTGTGATAGTGATTCACTATGGCAATTACTCAGTATGATGTCAGGTTGGTCAGCGCAATCACCAGAACAATGCTTTAAGGAATGTCCTTATCTTCTTTATCATTGTAAAGGTAATACGCCATTGCAAGCCCAGCGTTTTTCGCTTGGTGCGGAAATCAAGAAATTTTTTGGATCGCCACGATTAAAAAAAGAAAAAATTATTGCTGAAAAAGAAAAAATTATTCCTAAAGTGATCGAATCTAACCGAGAGGCTTCTCCTTCTTCTAACCATCCATTTATTGAAAATGGTGATTATGATATTGATCGCGCGGGACGATTAGCTCATGAAATAAATACGCTATTACTCAATGCATTTGGAATGAAATTAGGAGGCCATTTCGATGCTCAAACGAAGTTGGCTCCACGATTTATTCCTATTAGACAGTTGCATGCTATTATTCATCGTCAGTTGTCTCATCGCATCGATATTCCTTCATCGATAGATTTTGATCATTGGATAGAAGATAGCTTAATGTCTTTAGGGATGAAACAAATTTTGCAGCATGAAGGAGATCGTTCTTCTGAAAAATTTGTGAATCCATTTTTGGAAGAGCCGATCAGTTTTTTAAGTCCTGAAAAAATAAAACAGACGCTTATAAAAAGTCTACCTGAATCAGGGGCATTACATCCTGGCGAACTTGATCTTGATGTGATTTCTCAATATTTATTTGATTTATTGCAAAGTTTTCAATTTAATCCAGGCCAGGCTTTAGGGATTGGTGCTAATTGGGATGGAACCATCAATCTTTCCAATGAGTCAGGTGCTTATCCCTTTAAATTTAACGAATCTGAAGCCGAGTGGGGAAGACGATTTAAAGAGATAAGTTTACATAGACAAGGCCCTTCTGAAGCACTGATGAATGTCATGGAAAATGGCTTAAAATTTGAGTTAGGCACCATTTTTAGTGATTTTGATTATATGAGTCAGCTCCAACCTTCTGAATATGCAGAAGTGATAAGAAGCGCCATCATTGATAATTTGGTCACAGATCTTTTTCCTGAGCCAGCTTATCATGAAAATGAGGAATATAAAAAATATCAAAAACAACATGTGGTTCGTCGAGACACTGATGGAAAGATGCATATTGATAGTTTTTATCAGCCCCATAAAAAAGGTACTTATTTTGGTAAAAACGACAATAAAAAACAGACACCCATGTATCGAAGAGCAGGGACCCTGGATGTCCAGGCTTTTCCCAGGAGATCTACGTCTAGCGAAAGTTATAGAGAAAGCTATGCCGATAATCCTTTAGTGCCGCTCCAGGTTCAATATGGACAATCCATGTATCAATGCACTCGAGGTCATATCGTGTATGATCCTATCAGTGCGGATCAGTTTTTGCCTGATCCCATGTATGGACAAGTACTGCGTAGTGACAATGGGGATTATTTGCCTTTTATCGGTGTCATACCCAAAAACTATGATCGAAACTTCAAGCAACCTACCGAGCTATGCGCATCGTTCGTGCTTCGTATGATAAACTCCTCTCGTCTTATGGTGCATTGTCCTACTTTTCGTGAGACCTATGAGCAAATAAAATCAAATTTCTTACCAGAAATTGATACGACTGTTCCTGCTTTACCTAACATAACTTTGAGCGAGCATATCAAACATTTGCATCATAAATTAAGTAGGGCATTAGCTAAACCTGAGCGTCATTACGGTGAATGTGAAAAAGTTTTTTATGCCTTATTTAAAAATATTATACGTAGTCTTTATGAATTGGTGAGTAACGCTCAGGATAATCATGTTAAAGCAAATTTTATTCATTTTATCACTTCTTTTGATAAATCAAATCCTAGCAAAGCAAACTTGGAACGATTCATACGCGAGCTCATTGTTAACAAACCTGTTTCAGCATCGCCTCAAGCATTACAGAACTATGAGATTACCATCGATTATTTACAGAAACTTATTCGTTATTTTTATCCAGAGCCTTCTCAATCCATGGCAGCAAAAATTGCCGATCAGGCCGATGCTTATGTAAAACCGCTACTAGCATCACAAGGGGTCCGTCAATATTTTGAAAATCAAAAAAAGATATCTCAAGCAAATCTATCTCGAAAAAGTACGCCAAGCAGTCTTTTTTCTGCTTTACGAGATGGAAAAATTAAACATATTTGGCAGCATAAAGAAAATATGCATAAGAAAAACATGCCTTCAGGGTATAGAGATCCTGAGGGCAATCAACTCACAGCCATGCAGGCGCATGAAAAACGCATGGATAACATAGTCAAAACAGCAGGTGCTATGTTACAAACCATGAAAAAACACGATGTATTGTTCGGTGTTTCAAAACTTATTTCAGAACCTGTGATGGGCGCCAGGCAAGCCTATGCAAAACATGAACGTTACAAATATGCTTGGGGGATGCTCGGTGGTGTTGTAGGCTTTTTTAAAGGTCTTTGGAAAGTTACTAGCTCTATTCCTTCAGGACTTATTGCATCAGGTAAGTGGATTTATAAAAAAGCGGCTAAAAAAAATAAAAAAAACGAAATGATCGTAAATCCACTTGCGATTTCTGCAGTACCTGGTAATGAGCCTGGTTTAAAAGTTAAATTGAATATGCAAATGCGCGATTATTTATTAAGTTTATTGCATCGACGACCAGTCAATCCAGATAAAGAAAAAGAAGTGATGATGGCTCGTTTAATAAATCTAATGTCCGATTTATATCCAGACATGAACGATGAAGCAAAAAAAGTGACTTCAGCTATGATTAGGGAAACATTTCCTGATGTTGATTGGGGCGTATTGTTAAATCCATTTCCCGATTTGTTAAATGATAAAAATCTGATGAAACATCGTGCTTCAATCAATGCTTCATTTATCCAAGCTGTCTTTGCTTGTCTTACGGATAATATGGGTGCTAAGCATACGAAGGCATTAGTCAATAAATATTATCAATATTATGCATTGAGTCCTAATCAAAAAAATGCATTGTTTGAATTTGTAAATCACTATCATCGTATTCAAGATAAAAAAGCAAAGAACGAATTTTTATATTTATTTCGATTTCATGGCAAAATACACAAAGCATTACATGAAAGAGATGAGGTCATTCAGAAAATTCAAGCATGGAATAATAGTATTTATACGATGGCTTCTATCATGCAGCAAATGCCTAGTGATGTGAAAGCACATTTTCGTGAAGCTTTAGAGAAAAATGATTTATCCATATTAGATGAATATCAGATCGATAATCAAGTACTTCATTTTCTTAAATCCTATGCTGCAGCTAATCAACCGTGTGAACTACTTGAACATAGTGAAATTGGAAAAATGATTGATGAAAATGTTTTATCCAATAAAGATAAGGCGCATGACAAATGGACTAGTTTCGCTCAAAGAGAATTACGGCATAAGTTGCTTCAAAAAAATGAAATAGATCTTATTTTTTTGAATATATCTACCAAATTAGGAAAAAATTCGGAATTAATAAAAAAGCTTAATGAATTAAAAGATATTTATAACGATTATTTTTTAACGCATGTGCAAAATGAATCGTTAGATATTTTTTATGAAAAAGCGAATGGTATTATTAAGGAAATCGAAGCTTTTCAACAAGAAAAGACATTATTGCAAAATTTTATGGATATCACCATGAATGCTGTGGTGAATGCACGTCTGGATCAGGTGAATATCTTTGAGCATTATATTAATGATGTTAAAAATCCATTAAACGGTTCAGAGGCCATTATACAATGGTTAAATACATTGCAAGCTGCTCATCAGCTACGCGCATTACTAGATCAACAGTTAGAACAATCCCCTTCTTTAGATCATGCTTTATGGCGTGATAAATGTATTTTGCAAATCCTGGAAAAAAATAAAAATCAAGATAGGGTGCATAAAACAGGTTTGCGGTCATTGCTGCGTATTTGGGCCCGGCATGATCATAATATCACTAAAACCGGTGAAACGTATTCTGATCCGAAGACAAGAGAACCCCAAAAAGTATCATCGACTGCTGTATTATTTGATGGTTGTCGCACTATGCAATATGCAGTTAATCCTGGTAAAAAAGCGTTTACCTTTTTTAGAGAAGTGGAATATAAATCAGATCATTCCTCTTTTTCCCAGGCGCCATTTTACAGCAGCTATGGTAAAGGGAAATAAGATATTTTTAATTTTACCTTGCTCTCTAAGCGCACGAGCAGCTTCATTTAACGTTGCACCTGAACCCACATAATCATCGAACAATAAAATAGTGCCTTTGGGAATCGTGAGTTGTGTTTTGGCAGTCATTCGATGGATGACATTATGTTGTCGTTGATCGTTATTTAACAACTCACCTTGACGTGCTTCCGGTAGGCTTTTCCAGTAGAGTAAATCAACTATAGGAACTTTCAAATAACTTGCCAATCTTTTGATAATGTCATCGCGTGAATACCATGTTCTTGATGGAAGAGGCACAATACAACTTAAGCGATGATGCCTTGTTAAATCATATAAACATGCTTTTATTAATTCAAATAAGGTATCTGATAAACCTAAATGATTTGTTGGAATATGGGCACGCTCACGCATAAAATGTATAAAATCCTCTGAACGCAATTTGCCATCCAGGACTGCCATGCCAACTGCAGCCCCAGTAGTTTTTTTATCTAATAAGATAGAAATAGTGCGTCGTTCCAACCAAGATAAGGCTGCGAAACTAAGATCTTTATTTTTTATTTCTTTGAAGTTTGTGGGGGTGCAGTTGCTACATCGTCCACAAACTGTTATAGCATTGTCACCTAGATTATGGCGTAACATAGCCATCAAACATGTTTTAGTTTGTTCCGCATAAAGTTGTATGGCTTTGAGTTCTGTGTTTTTTATTTTGCGTTGGATAACATATCGATTTAGATCGGGTGAGCCGCGTTTTTGAGTTTTTACGTAAACTTGCTTTCTATGATGGCTTTCTTTTTTTAAAAAACCTTGTTCCACAAGTTCGGCAATCATAACAAGTAATTTGGTTGGATGAAGGCCGGTTTTACGCTTTAGTGTGTTTAAGTCAGGTGGATTTAAGTGGTCAACATAGCTATCAAGCACGACTTCAAAGTCTTCGGTTTTTGGTTGTGCTGCGTCAATAAAATATCGTTGAACTTTGCTGTCAGCAGGATCATAAAGTAATATACCCTCGGCGGGAAGTCCATCACGCCCTGCGCGCCCCACTTCTTGATAATAGGCTGTGATAGAACCCGGATAGTCAAAATGGATAATAAAACGTAAATTGGGTTTATCAATACCCATGCCAAGTGCATTAGTGGCAGAAATAACAGTGTATGCATCATGGATGAAACTATGTTGTATGAATTGTTTGAGTTGTGTCTCTAAGCCTGCATGGTAGGCTGCTGCTTTCAGTCCTTGGCTTATGAGAAAGTCTGCAACCAGTTCCGTATTTTCTCGTGTGGCACAATAAATAAGACCACAGCCTTGTAAGCTTGATAATAATTGAGTAAGCATGGCAAGTTTTGCCATAATCCCATGAATGTTGATAACAGATAAACGAATGTTTGGTCTATCCATGCTTTCTCTATAAACCACTATAGGTTTGTCATCGACAATTAATTGTTGCTTTATATCGGATTCGGTTTTTTTATTAGCAGTTGCAGTGAGGGCAAGTAATTTTATTGAAGCATTCTTTTTTATTAACGCATGAATGAGATGCAGTATTTGTCTATAGCTTGGTCTGAAATCGTGTCCCCAGGTGGAGATGCAATGAGCTTCATCGACAACGAGTAATGTGATAGGCAATCCAAGTAAAAAGTTAAAACGTTCTATGTGTTCCAGTTGTTCTGGTGCAATGAATAGAATACGAATTTTTCCGGCAAGTATGGCATTTCTTGCTGCATTATTTTCTTCCATGGTTTGGTCCGTGTTAAAGCTTGCGGCTGATATACCAAATCGTTCTTTTAATTGTTTTAATTGGTCACGCATGAGTGCGAGTAAAGGTGAAATGACCAGAGTGATGCCTTCTAATAAAACCGCGGGAAGTTGGTAAAGAAGCGATTTTCCATGTCCGGTAGGTTGTATGCATAATAACCTTCCTTGGTTCATAAGTTCATTTAATGCTTCAAGTTGTCCTTGGCGAAAGTCACTAAAACCAAAGGTAGTATGTAAAACTTGAGTGAGTTTTTGTTTTATATTTTGTTCCATTTGTTAAAACCTTGCTATTTTAGTATCATGATTATACAAAATTGACGAAGGGAGGTGTGTATTGTGAGCATCATATATGAAGCATTACAAAAAACCCAAATAGAAGACGCATTACAACATACACCATCGTCGCAAAATGAGATGACTCGAGATGATTGGATTGATGTAAGTATTTCGCTTATCATTGCCTTTTTACTGGCAATTATCATAGTTGCCCATTATCCACAATTTAATAGCAAATCTAAAGCTATTTTAGAAGTTCCTGATGACATAGTAAAACCAGTTATAAAGCCAGCAACGAATCCTAAAATCATAGCTGTGCCTTTTGATGAAGCAGCTTATAAATTAAATCATATTTTAAACGGTGTTTTTGTATCGGACGAAGAAAAAATAGCAATGGTCAATAATAGATTTTTTAATATAGGTGATAACATTGATGGAATGAAAGTCATTAGTATAGAACCCGATAAAATTAAACTTCAACATACCCATGGTATCATGGAATTACGCATCGTTGTTTAATGATGGGGTGAGTTATGAGTAAAACAAGAATGCATACTAATACACAGTTGATACAAGATTCTTTGCAATTGCCTGTGGTTGAAATAGAAGATACTTATGAAGGTATGGAAGAAATGTGCGAGTATAGAAATACAGAAATACAGCATATTGAAGAAGATGCTCATCGTATAAAAGAAATGTTTCAAGATCTTGCAGAACTTGTTGATGGTCAGCAGCCAGCGATTAACAATGTTGCAAAAACATTACGAAGCGCTGAGCATCACGTAGAAAAGGCAGAAGAAAAATTAGTCGAAGTTGAACAAGGTAAAAAATGTCTTATATCTTAAGTTATAGTATGGTACTCACGTATGGAGCAAATTAGATCCTTACAAAAATGGAGTTTTTGGTTTGCGGTTCTATTACATCTTCTTATTTTTTTGTTTTTTTCCTATGTATGGGTGCATCAAGTAAAACATCAAGATAATGCAGATATCTACATACCTTCTTATGCTTATCACGAATCTGCGCAGAAAGCAGTTGAGCAAAACATACCTAAAAATCAACCTGCAAAAGAGGTTCCAAATAAAAAAATTCCTACATCAAAATACGGCATTGAAAAGCCTGTCTTTGATCAACGTGAAGTTCGTTTCAATCAAGTGATGGATATTTCACCTAAAAAAAGCACAGAACCCGTGCATCTTATTGGCGATAACAGCAAGACACCACAGCCGTTGATTATTATATTAGGCAAGGCACTCACCGCAAAACTTTTATATCCTAAATCGGCTATTGACCTGACTATAGGAGGTGTGAGTGTCATAGGTTTTGTATTGCACCCTGATGGGCAGGTGACTGATGTTCGATTATTAAAATCCAGTCGTGCGGATGTGCTTGATGAGGCGGCTATCTTTGCTGCGAGTCATATTTCGCCGGTGAAAAATGTAGGCCCTTATGTGAAAGAGCCTATGCCTATTGTGTTTGGAATTGTTTTTGGTTCTGAGCGTTAGTTTGAAGGCTCTGCCAACTCAACCGCAAAAGCAAGCCCCAATTTTGCAAAATTTGTCATATGAGCGAGCGAAAGTTTTTCCATGGTATCTCTAGAAGTGTGAATATCAGGATTATCAGTTCTGAAAGATGCTTCAAATGGCATAGAAGCGTTGTAACCTTTTTGAGTCCATGAAGCATGATCGCTGCAAGCATAACCGCATTTATCATGTTTTACAGGTGTTTTAACGTAAGTATTAATGAGTGTCTCAACATAAGCAGTTAATTCTTTATTGGTGTAGTCATCATAAAGCCACATAGTTAAATCATTTTTATGAGCATATGCTGTCATATCAAATTGCATCACAGCCGAAACGGGGATATTTTTTTGCTTAAAGTCATCCACGACATATTGTGAACCGACTAATCCCACTTCTTCAGCAGCATACCAAATAAGATAAATGGGTTTATTGAAATGCATACCACTGGAAAGCAAAGTGCGTGCAACTTCAAGCACAGTTACAGTGCCAGAACCGTCATCATCGGCTCCCGGTTTGTTTTCAAATGTACTTGATAAAGTGTCTATATGTGCACCAATGACAACCCCAGGTTGATTGGAAGTCCCAATTTTTACAACAACCGATGGCTGCTTGTAACTGCCTGTCGTAACAAAATAAGTGCTTACATCATCACGACCATGGTTTTTCGCCATAGCTTCTACTTCAGCTTTAATTTCCTGCGCTGCTTTGACACCATTATCAGAGCGTGAATAGCGGTCTTTATAACTACTCAAGCCTTGTAGTCTTGTCCACATGTATGGTGGATTGCTTTGTTTTAATAAGGTCGCAACTTCTGTGGGATATTTTATGCTATAAGAAGTTGTTAATGATGTTTTGGGAAAAGTTTCATAAGCTGCTAAAAATGATTTTGCATTGTGATTGGCATTCATTTTTTTGCCATCATTTTCCCATGCATGTGTGACATCCATAAATCCACCGCAAGGCGTAGTTTGATTCTGTTTTGCTTCAATTAAAGCATCAATTCCAGCATCATTTGTTTCAATGAAATGTAAGTTTTTTGATGATGCTAATGTTGTATAAGTTGCATTGATTTTTTTAAGTAAACATTTGGGAGCAACAACCCTATGCTGTGTTGAGGCAGGTTCCGCGTAGATGGCGCAATGAAATGATGAAAGCAAGCTAATTATCATAAGTTTTTTAAATATTTGCATTAAACTTCTCCTTGAATAAATAAATCCGAACTTGGTCGTTATAGCATATTTCTTTATAAAACAATAGATTAAAATAAATATACCCATATTAAGAAAGCCTGCAATTTTTTAGGTATAATACAGGTATAGGCTGAGTACATTGATATTTATCGATAACATTCAGGATGATACTGCTATGATTGATAGAATACCTTTGGAAAAAAGACAATCCGTCATAAAAACGCAACCGTGTTTTGCAGCTCTCAAAGATCAAGAAATTGAAATGTTAGCCACTCTGTTAGTTCCTAAAGAATTCAAAGCAGGTGAAACGATAGTGAATGAAGGCGATCCAGTGGATAGCTTTTATCTTCTCGTTTCAGGTGAGGCTGAAGTGAAAAAAATCACATACAAAGATAAAATACCTGAAGAGAAGATTGTTGCAAAGCTAACTGCTGATCATCATGATGCTATAGGGTTAAATGAAACAGGATTCTATTCATTATCAGGTCTTAGAACAGCAACTGTCGTTGCCCTGACAGATGTTGTAGCATTGCATCTCACTCTCGCGCTATTTCATGGATTTGCCTTGTATTATTCACATGTCAATGAAGTTATGCGTGAACAGTCCAGAAGCTATATCAATATGAGACGTGTTTAGATTTTTCATTGATTTTTGTTTGAAAAACATCATGGCTGATGTTTCGTTGATTGCAGATACTACCATGTTAGTTTTATTATTTGTATTTTGTATAGCAGGTTTAGTGAGTTTGTCTATGACCCATTGGCGGACATTTGTTTCAAAGCGGTCTTCATTTTGAACTTTTTTATTAAGATACCCAGTAAATCCTGCATAGACTGGATTGAGTGCTAAAATTTCTTTAGGAACATGCGCTGCAATTTCTTGATTAATAGCACCCACATAGCCGCAAAGTATAGAGATAATTAACTCTGGTTGACTGAGTTGATCTTTAATACTTTCCAATTCAAGCAATGTAATCAATTCCATTTTTATATGACCATGTTTGTTGAGTAATTCTTTCATACCAAGCGAGATAATTTCTTTTATAAATAATTCAATGTTTTTTTGGTCTTTTTCGTTGTGAACATGTATTCCATTTGTATCATGCGTAATGCTTATGTTGGAAAGTATGCTTAGACATTTTTCTGAGATGTGCTGAATGGTTTCTTTAGGGAGCAGGCATGGAAATTTATCAAAAATACGCGAAGCACTCCCAGGTCTTTTTGTGAGCATTTGCATCGTTGCATGACGTATTTCTTCTGCTTTTTCTGAATTTTTAAATGTTTCTTTTAAAACTAGTATTATGGATGGTCTAGAATTACTCATGTGTTATTTTCCTTAGTAAAATATACGCAATCATGAATGATTTTGTATTAGTTTAACAAATATACATAATGTCTTGTAAGTTTAATGACGGGTTTCTTTTCGGAGTGAAGCTTGTATGGATGTACAAATAGTGTCTAAGTCTGTTTAAATTTTGTTACATGTGTGAGGCGGGGCTGATAGATTTGAATCATCGGCAAATTTTATGAACAAAAGCTAGGCTATGTCAAGAATATTTTGCACTTTTATTAGATTTTTGGGCTTAGAATAAACTTATAACAAATAAAAAAGAGGAGGAGTGCTATGAGTACGCTTAAAACTAGTGTTGCTTTGATGAGTTATGCTTTTTTATCTATCTCACTCAGCTCATGTTCAGGTACGATGCCAAATGGTGATATGTCACGTAACGCAATGTCGAGCTACGATACTTATAATCCTAAGGATTATAATGAGCGTTTGCCGCAAAACATTGCATCAACAGCAAAAACCATTGTGGTTGATCCTAATGTGCATGCGTGGGGTGCTTATCAAGATGGTCAGTTAGTTAAAGCAGGTTTAGCAACGGCAGGTTCTAGCTGGTGCGCAGATATAGGACGACCATGTCGTACTCGTTCTGGAACTTTTCATATTCAATCGTTAGGCAGTGCAGATTGTAAATCACATATCTATCCATTGCCAAGAGGTGGTGCACCTATGCCTTATTGCATGTATTTTAACGGAGGCCAAGGCTTGCATGGATCTTATCCTGGTAATGTGGTTGAAGGTAATGTAAGTCATGGATGTGTACGTATGCATGTAGCTGATGCAGAGTGGATACGATATAATTTTGCAAATGTTGGTACAAAGGTTGTTGTTAAATCCTATTGATGAAATGGTGAATAGAGTGGGCTTACCAGGTAAGCCCATTGCTTTTTTAAAAGCTTAAGTGGAGTTTACATATGGACATTGAACACTTACCGCGTGGTGAACTAACAGTGCAGGTTTTGGCTATGCCAAAAGATACCAATGCCAATGGTGATATTTTCGGCGGTTGGTTAGTTGCTAATATGGATATGGGCGGCGGCATAGAAGCGCGCAGGCATTCTGGTTCACGAGTTGTCACAGTTGCCATCGATGCCATGCGATTTATTAAGCCTGTGAATATCGGCGATCTTGTATCTTGTTACGCAGAGTTACTTAAAGTAGGCCATACCTCCATGCATTATAAAATCGAAGTTTGGACACTATCGATAAATCAAGAACAGCAAAAAAAAGTCGCAGAAGGTACTTTTGTTTATGTTGCGATTGATGATTTAGGTAATAAGCAGCCTGTTTATAAATAGCAAAAAACCAAGTTATTTTGCTATTATTTTCCAAAAGAAACGACTATACTGCTGCGCACCATGAATCAGAAAGCTAAATTCGACTCAACCATTGCTGTCAATCGAAAAGCGCACCATGAATATTCTATCGAGGAGCGTTTTGAGGCAGGTATTGCCCTGGAAGGATGGGAAGTTAAAAGTTTGCGTGCAGGACGTATTCAACTTGATCAAAGTTATGTTATTGTAAAAAATAGCGAGGTCTGGCTTTTGGGTTCGCAAATTACGCCTTTATTGGCTGCATCGACACATGTGAATCCTGATCCCACGCGTACGCGAAAATTGCTTTTACACGAACGTGAGATAAGTAAACTCATTGGAAATGTTGAACGTAAAGGGTATACTTTGATACCGCTTAAGCTCTATTGGAAGGGCAACAAAGTGAAGCTTGAAATTGGCTTAGCAAAAGGCAAAAAGCTTCATGACAAACGTGCCACTGAAAAGGAAAGGGATTGGCAGCGGGACAAACAACGCATGTTAAAAATTAAATAACATGCTATTTTTAAACATAAATGGATAATTTTTAACCTAAAATAGTGTATAATTACCAATGGGGGCGACCTGGTTTCGACGTGGGTTGCAAAGCCTAAGGGGCATGTCGAGGATTGTAGCCACCTCGTAAAAAATGTTACTAAACATATAGTTGCAAAAACAACTCGTAAGTTCGTTGAAGCTGCAAACAACGCTCGATTCGTTGAGCAAGTAGCAGTAGCCGCTTAATAACCGGCACAACGCCTTTCGCCGATTGTGCTTATACGGTCGGAGTCTACGAAAGTAGACATGAAGGGTCATAGCTTATAAGCTCGCAGCAAAGTCAGCCCTAGACTCGCTGTTAAATTAAAAGGGGATCGCTGCTTGATTAACCTGCCGATCGGTGAGTTAGGTGGCTAAATTAAATGATCAGGCTATACATGTAGAACCAAAGGTAGAGTGCTTGCGGACGCGGGTTCAATTCCCGCCGCCTCCACCATTTCAACTTCCAAATTAAAAAAATAAGAAATCTTATGCAATCAAAAAAAATAATTAATGTTTTCTTACCTGCAGAATTGGAACCGATTGAACTTACCAATCAACTCAATGAGAGAATAAAAATTCGACCCATGTATTTTGAGCTAGGATTTAGTTCCTTGCCTAATATCTATGGTAGAAGAATTTTAGTGGATAATTTAATGAGAGCCTTAGAACACTTGCCCTTGGAAATTGGGTTTCTAGTTTGGGATGTTTATCGGCCAAGAGCTGTCCAAGCAAAATTGTTCCATTGGATGCAAGGGGAAATACGTAAAAAGTTACCCCAGCTTAATGAAGATGAGAATTATAATGAAACTTGTAAATATATGTCGCCGCCATCAAATGTCGGAGATGTGTATTGCCCACCTCACTTAAGTGGGGGAGCTATTGATTTAACTCTATATGATACGATCACAGGTAATGAGTTGGATATGGGAACTCCATTTGATGATTGTACAGATCGCGCACATAGTTTGCATTTCGATCAACGCTCAGATTTAACTGAGGATGAAAAGTGTATTAGAGAAAGAAGAAATTTACTACGTTCCGCAATGGAAACTTCAGGCTTTGTATCATATCAATATGAATGGTGGCACTTTGATATAGGTAATATTTTCTGGAGTAGAAAGACCGGACAACCAGAAGCATTCGGCTCCTTGTTTGGTGATGAAGAATGGCGGCCTGCGTAACATATCATATGGATTGTTCTGCAAAAAGTTTGATTATAGTTTTAAAAAATGAATGGGTTGCTTCAATTAATTTATCATTATTGATATATGATAGTATTTGTTCCTTACAAACGATTTTTGCTTATGATTTACAAAATACTGCTGGGGGTCTCCTTTCCCCATCATAGTAAATATTAATTAACTGCAAAAATTATCTTTGCAATGAACACCTGATCCTGGATTTCCTGATTTATGTTCTTCAACATAAGTGCCATCTGATTTGGTATAGCTTCTAACAGTATGTGTACCATCACCATTATCATAAGCAAATGCAGATGCAGTTAGTGCAAATAATGCGCTAAATAAAACAACAGAAAGTATATTTTTCATTCAAAACCTCGTTAATTATAATAATACGAGGCAGAGTGTATCAAATACCTTTGACAATGCAAATAATAATCATAAACATACAATATGATTAATTATAAATCAATTCTGTTGGTTAGGTTAGATACCAGAATGAATCTTAGAACTAAATTTCTCTTTGTTTTGCTGGCTAGTTGAAAAAATTAACAATAAAGATTGCTAAATAGAAAATTTTCCTTTATTTTCTCGTAACTAAAAAAATTAACAAAACAAATTAACAAAACAAAAAGGTGCTATAGTGAGTGACGAAATTATGACCATAGGCGAAGTTGCTGCTTATTTGAAGATTACAGAAAAAACGGCTTACCGCCTCGTTTCGGAGAGCAAGATTCCTGGCTTCAAAGTAGGAGGGTCATGGCGTTTTAATCGATCAGAAATTTTAAGTTGGGCTAAAGCACTAGCTAAGCAACCCGCTAGTGAGTAGCGACTATTACAGGAGAAGAGCCTTGTTTGAACAAACTTTTAAGAATATTGATGACATCCTTCACAAAGACGCTGGGTGTAGTAGTGAGCTTGATTATGTCGAACAAACTTCATGGATTCTTTTTTTAAAATACTTAGATGATTTTGAAAAAGACAAAAAAGCTGCCTCTGAATTAGCAGGTAAAACATATACTAATATTATTGACCAAAAGTATCGATGGGGAACATGGGCTGCACCTAAAAATAAAGAAGGTAAGATTGATCATCATAAAGCACTAACAGGCGATGACTTAAAAGACTTTGTTGATCAAAAATTATTTCCTTACTTAAAAAAATTTAAAGCTGATGCTGAAAGTCCTGATACGATCATCTATAAAATTGGTGAGATTTTCAGTGAATTAAAAAACAAAATTCAAAGTGGTTATAATTTACGTGAAATATTAGATCGTATTGATGAACTACGTTTTCGCTCTCATGCTGAAAAACACGAGATGTCGCACCTCTATGAAGATAAGATTAAAAACATGGGGAATGCTGGTAGAAATGGTGGCGAATACTATACTCCTCGACCATTGATTAAAACTATCGTGCAAATCGTCGATCCTACTATTGGCAATAAGATTTATGATGGTGCAGTAGGTTCAGCAGGCTTCTTAGTAGAGGCATTTGAATATTTAAAATCCAATCAAAATTTAAGTACAAAAGACTTAACAACGCTTCAAAAGAAGACTTTCTATGGTAAAGAAAAGAAGTCTCTTGCATATATCATTGGCATTATGAATATGATTCTGCATGGCATTGAGGCGCCAAATATCGTGCATACCAATACTCTCGCAGAAAATTTAGCTGATATTCAAGAAAAAGATCGATACGACATTATTCTGGCCAATCCCCCTTTCGGTGGCAAAGAACGTGCAGAAGTACAACAAAATTTCCCGATTAAAACTGGCGAAACAGCATTTTTATTTCTACAGCATTTTATCAAAATGCTAAGAGCAGGTGGGAAAGCGGGTGCTGTTATTAAAAATACTTTCTTATCAAATACTGATAATGCTTCTGTCAATCTCCGTAAGTTGTTATTAGAATCTTGCAATCTTCATACCGTTCTTGACTTACCAGGCGGCACGTTTACCGGTGCAGGCGTTAAAACAGTGGTATTATTTTTTGAAAAAGGTACGCCAACAAAGAATGTTTGGTTTTATCAATTAAATCTAGAAAGAAATCTGGGTAAAACAAACCCATTGAATGAACGTGATTTGAAAGAGTTTATCGAATTGCAAAAAACTAAGGTTGATTCTGACAACTCATGGTCAATCAATATTGCAGATGTCAACACAAGCACCTATGACCTTTCAGTAAAAAATCCACACAAGAAAGATGAAACCGTTTTACGAAGCCCAAAAGAAATCATTGAGGAAATGAAAACATTAGACAAAGAAAGCGCTGAACTTTTGAAAGCAATAGAAGGACTTTTATGAAAAATGATTTGGCTATTTTTGAAGAGCATCAAATTAGACGAGTATATGACGAGAAAACCGAAACTTGGTATTTTTCTGTCATCGACATTATTAGCATTTTAATCCAACAAACTAATTTTCAAGCTGCTCGAAATTATTGGAAGGTCTTGAAAAATAGGTTAAAAAAAGAAGGAAGTGAAACGGTTACAAATTGTAACCGGTTGAAAATGACAGCTAAAGATGGCAAAGAAAGGCTAACAGACGTCGCCAACGCTGAAACTCTACTTCGCCTTGTTCAATCAATACCCAGTCCAAAAGCCGAGCCCATTAAGCTTTGGTTAGCCAAAGTTGGATACGAACGTATGCAAGAAATGGCCGACCCTGCCAAATCCTTAGATCGCGCAAGAGAAACATGGCAAAAGCATGGCTACAGCGAAAAATGGATTCAGCAGCGAATGATGGGGCAAGAAACCCGTAATAAATTGACCGACTATTGGAAAGAACATGGTATTGAACAGCCTAGTGAGTTCGCAATACTTACTAATGTTATTCATCAAGAATGGGCTGGCATTAGCGTCAAAGATCACAAAAAATCCAAAGGATTGAAATCGGAAAACCTACGAGATCACATGAGCGAGGCAGAACTCATTTTTACAGCTCTGGCTGAATTGTCAACGAGACAAATTGCGGATGCGATGAATGCCACCGGCATGGAAGAAAATAAGCTTGCAGGCAAAAAAGGCGGTGGCATCGCGAAAAAAGCAAGGATAGAGCTAGAAGATAAAACAGGTAAAAAAGTTGTTACAAAAGATAATTTTTTATCAACACAAACAAATGCTAAAAAATTAGAAGGCAAATAACCATATGGCCACCACTGAACAAAAAATTCAATGTCCTAGTTGCGGCGAGTCAATTTCTATTGATGATGTTTTAACAAAGCAAATTGAAGAAAAAATAAAAAAAAGCTTTCAGGCGGCACAGCAAGCTAAAGAAAAAGAGTTGACTACCAAATCAGAGGAATTAAAGAAACAGGCTGCTGAAATAGCGGAAAACAAAAAAAACATTGATTCTGTGATTGCTGATAAAGTAGCCGATCAATTGAAAGCAGAAAAGTTAAAAATATACAAAGAGGCAAGAACAGAAGCAGAAAAAGAACAAAGTGCTGTAACCGCTCTTCTTGAAGAACAATTAAAAAGTAAAGATGAAAAATTGCAACTAGCGACAAAAAATGAAATTGAGTTACGCAAAGAAAAGAGCAAGCTTGAGGAAGACAAACAAGCTTTCGAATTAGAAAAACTACGTCAATTAGAAGAAGCCAAAAATGCAATCATCGAAGAGGCGACTAAGAAGGCGGCAGAAGAACAACAATATGTTGTTGCACAGTTAAAAAAACAATTAACAGATGCTATAAAAGCAAAAGATGATCTTGCTCGAAAACTCGAACAAGGGTCACAAAAAACACAAGGTGAAGTTTTAGAACTAGAGCTAGAAGAATTATTAAAAATAGAATTTCCTCACGATGAAATTGCACCCGTACCAGTTGGAGTTAATGGTGCAGACATCGTACAGAAAGTTGTTGATCGCACCGGACGAACATGTGGACAGATTGCGTGGGAAACGAAGAAAACTAAATCATGGAATGAAAACTGGATACAGAAACTCAAAGACGATCAACGTGCAATTAAAGCAGATGTTGCCGTCATTGTATCAGTCGTACTTCCAGAAGACGTAAAAGGGTTTGTATTTCGTGATGGTGTTTGGATTTGCGATATTAAATTGATTATTCCTTTAGCAATAGCTATTCGGATGAATTTAGAATCAATCACTCGCGAAAAAGCTATGTCGGTTGGTAAAAATGAAAAAATGGAAGTGCTTTATAGCTATCTTACAGGTGTTGAATTTAAGCAACGGGTAGAAGCCATCGTTGAAGCATTTACTAGCATGGATGCCAGCTTGAAAAAAGAAAGATTAGCTTATGAGAAAATTTGGGCTGAGAGAGAAAAACAGATTAAGAAAGTCATTACTAATACAGTAGGAATGTATGGAGATTTAAGTGGGTTGGTTACTTTGCCACAGATTAAAACACTAGAACTGCCCGACAACGAGAGCTAAGAGAGAAAAAAAAGAATGAAATTACATAAACTAATAGTGAAAAATTTTAGAAGCATCAAAGGAGATAACAATGTTATATGCTTTGATAAATCGAATATTATATTTTTAATTGGCCAAAATAATGTTGGAAAATCTTCATTTCTACATGCTTATGATTTTTTTGTAAACTCAAAACAATGCGCGACAGAAAAAGACTTCCATAATTATGATACTAGCACCCCAATAGAGATCGAAGCATGGTTTACAAAAGAAGTTGAGGATGAAAATGATTCGGATTTATCAGGCACCGGTAAAAGCAAAGAACCCGACTGGATAAATAAGTGGGTAGATGCAAAAAATATTATAAAAATAAAAAAGGTCTGGGATACTGCTAATTCAAGCTTTAAAAAATACACTTTTTCTCCAAGCAGTAACTCATGGGAAGAAAATGGTTTTGGTGGATTTCATACTAAGCTACAAAAATACTCACCTAAGCCAATCTTTATAAACGCCATTGAAACACCAGAGTCATTTGAAAAAAAAATAAATGATTTAATAAATGATAAGTTTTTAAAAGAATTAGAGAAAAGTAACAAAGAAGAATATGAAAAAATAACACAATCCATTATCGATCTTCAAAGAAAAATTACAAGCTCATCTGAAGTGAATGAGTTTAATGAAAAAATAAACATAGAATTTCAGAAAGTTTTCTCTAACCTTACACTACAAATAAAAACAAAAGATAATGACGGTGTAAACATTTTAAAAGCATTTGAAAAAAATCACTCAATAGGCATTCAGAAAGATGGCATTGAGAGAGACGAAAATTTCACGCAACATGGACATGGCGTCATTAGACAAGCTCTCTTTAATTTTCTTAAATTTCTTGGCTCATTGGGTAATGATGCAACAACCTATTTAATATTATTTGAAGAACCAGAAATTTTCCTTCATCCAAAGGTAGCATTTAACCTTAGAAAAAGCCTTTATGAATTGTCTAAAGATTCACAATATCAGATATTGTGTGCAACCCATTCCCCCTTGATGATTGACATATCTAAGCCACATTCTTCATTAATTAGAGTTATAAAAGATAAAAAGGAAAACACCGAAGTCTTTCAAGTTAATGACGATATTTTTCAAGGCAATGAAGAAAAAAAACAATTGGTTCAAATGATAAATAAATTTAACCCTCACATTTGTGAAGCATTTTATGCCGACAAAGTTTTACTTGTAGAAGGCGACACAGAGACTATTGTGTACAGGGAAATTTTAAGCAATTTTTACCCGAACGAAGAAATTTTTGTGTTGAACACGGGATCAAAAACAAATATTCCATTTTTTCAAGAAATATTAACTCATTTTAAAATCGAGCATTACATTATCCACGATTCAGATACAGAAAAAAGAGAAGATGGAAAAAACAATTCCGCTTGGACATTAAATCAAACTATCTGGGAAAAAGTTGAAGAAGCAAATAATCAAAAATCAGGATTATCTAGAAGGTATTTTCATATTGAAAATTTTGAATCAGCTAATAATTATCAATATGACCCAGACAAAGGGAAGCCACTTTCAGCGTATGAATTCGCCAAGACGATTGAAATAAATCAAGATATTCCCTGTTTAAATTGGATAAATGATATTATCGATAAAAAATTAATTTTACATGATCAAAATTACTTATTAGAGACGGTTGGTAAATCATGACTATGATATGGAAAACAAGAAAATTAGGAGACATTTTCCAAATTAAGCCTCCTAAAAGTGAAACAAATAGACTAGGCGACACCGCTCATATCTCTTTTGTTCCGATGGAAGATCTTGGGATACTATCAACCATGTTTACAGCAAAAAAGGAAAAACAGCTTAAAGAAGTCATTGGTAAATATACTTATTTTGCTGATAACGATGTTCTATTAGCTAAAATTACGCCGTGCTTTGAAAATGGGAAGATGGGTATTGCACGCAACCTTAAAAATGGGGTTGGCTTTGGCTCAAGTGAATTTATTGTTTTTCGCTCAAATGGCCAAGTTATTCCTGAATATTTATTTTATATATTGTGTACAACCAATTTTAGAGAACAAGGCAAAAAAAGAATGTCTGGCGCTGTTGGGCATAAGCGCGTACAAAAAGAATTCATAGAAAACTATTTAATACAATTTCCTGAATCAATTAGTGAACAACAACACATCGTCGCTATCCTAGATAAAACTTTTTCTGCAATAGTCTGCGCAAAAGAAAATGCCGAAAAAAATATCAAAAATTCTCAAATACTTTTTAAAAATTATTTGGGTGGCGTATTTAAGAATAAAGACAATGGGTGGCAAACAAGAAAACTAGGTGAGATTTGTGAAATGATTAACAGAGGTATTTCACCAAAATACACTACCACTGATGGAGTATGTGTTCTAAATCAAAAATGCATAAGAGATCATAAAATTAATTTTGAGCTATCACGCCTACACGATTTTGGTAGTAAAAAAGTTAGTGACGATAAATTTATTCAAATTGGTGATGTTTTAATTAATTCAACCGGAACTGGGACACTTGGTAGAGTTGCGCAAGTAAAAGAGCTGCCATTTAATGCAACCGTTGATTCTCACGTAACGATTGTTAGACCTATAAAAAATATGTTTTACAATGATTTTTTTGGCTATTCACTTATCTTTATTGAGGATGAAATTTCAAAGCGTGGTGACGGGTGCGGCGGTCAAACCGAATTAGCAAGAAATACTTTAAAGCATGATTTCGAAATCACCTACCCTAAGTCACTAGCAGAACAACAACGCATCGCATCCCAACTTGATTTTTTGTCAGCAGAAACCAATAAACTTGAAACTATCTACCAGGCTAAAATAAACGAATTAGAAATACTGAAAGAATCCATCCTCCAAAAAGCCTTCTCTGGCAAATTTACGACCGAAAACATAGACATAGACTCACAGGTGCAAGCATGAACGAAGCTGATACGAGAGCCGAGTTAATCGAACCTCAACTTAAATCAAGTGGTTGGGGTGAAATTGAAGACTCTAAAATACTTCGTGAATATCATATCACCAAAGGTAAATTACAAACTGGTGGCGAGCGTTTGAAACCTTTAATCGCTGACTATGTATTGGTATACCGTGGGCTCAAACTAGCCATCATCGAAGCAAAAAGTGATGAATTAGAAGTTGGTGAAGGCGTTGCACAAGCAAAACATTATGCTGAAAAAATGCAAATAGAAACCACCTTCTCTAGTAATGGCAAAGCCATTTATCAAATCTGTATGAAGACAGGCACTGAAGGATTGATTAACGCTTTCCCTACCCCTGACGAACTCTGGAATAAAACCTTTTCCACCCAAAATGAATGGCGCGAAAAATTTAATCAAATTCCATTTGAAAGTATAGGTGGCACAAAAGATATTCGTTACTACCAGGAAATTGCCGTTAATAATACAATGAATGCTATCGCTGAAGACAGGCAGCGAATTTTGCTTACACTTGCCACCGGCACCGGTAAGACATTCATCGCCTTCCAAATCGCCTGGAAGCTCTTTCAATCACGTTGGAATCTAAAACGCGATGGATTACGTCGACCACGAATATTATTTTTAGCCGATAGGAATATCTTAGCTAACCAAGCATTTAATGATTTTCATGCATTCCCTGAGGATGCGTTAGTTCGTATTAATCCTAAGGAAATCAGAAAAAAGGGCAGTGTTCCGACTAATGGAAGCATCTTTTTTACCATCTTTCAAACCTTCATGAGCGGAAAAAACAATCAACCTTATTTTGGCGAATACCCACCTGATTATTTTGACTTCATTATCATTGATGAGTGTCATCGTGGCGGTGCAAACGATGAAGGGAATTGGCGTAATATTTTGGAATACTTTTCTCCTGCAGTACAGCTTGGTTTAACTGCTACACCCAAACGTAAAGAAAATGCTGATACTTATAGATATTTTGGTGAACCTGTTTATATTTACTCACTCAAAGAGGGCATTAATGATGGTTTTCTTACCCCCTTTAAAGTGAAGCGAATACAGACTACACTTGATGATTATATTTACACTTCGGATGACCAGATTATTGAGGGCGAAATAGAAGAAGGAAAAATCTACGAAGAATCAGATTTTAATAAAATCATTGAAATTAAAGAACGTGAAGCCAAACGGGTTCGTATATTTCTCAATGAAATTAATCAAAATGAAAAAGCGATTGTTTTTTGTGCTACCCAAGATCATGCAGGCGCTGTTCGTGATTTAATAAATCAATTCAAAAAAAGTAAAGAGCCGAATTATTGTGTTCGTGTGACAGCGAATGACGGCGCACTAGGTGACCAATACTTAAGTGATTTTCGTGATAATGAAAAAACTATTCCGACAATCCTCACAACATCACAGAAACTTTCTACTGGCGTTGATGCGCGAAATATTCGAAACATCATATTAATGCGACCTATCAATTCAATGATTGAATTTAAGCAAATTATCGGCCGTGGGACACGATTATTTGATGGAAAAGAATATTTTACTATCTATGATTTTGTCGATGCCTACAAACATTTTTCAGACCCAGAATGGGATGGTGAACCCATTGAAGATGTTTCTGAGAAACGCCCTAGAACATCAAGCGTTAAAGAAACATCCACCGTATATACTACTGAAGAAACAGAACAACAAGACCGAATGAAAAAAATCAAAATTAAATTACGCGATGGAAAAGAACGTGAAATTCAACATATGATTTCAACTTCGTTTTGGAGCGCAGACGGAAGACCCATTTCGGCAGAAGAATTTTTGCAAAATTTATTTGGAAAACTTCCTGAATTTTTCAAAAGTGAGGATGAGCTTCGTAAAATATGGTCAAATCCAATAACTCGTAAAGCTTTTCTCGATAAGCTGGCAGAATCTGGATATGGTCAAGAAGAGCTACATACACTTCAAAAACTGATAGATGCAGAACAAAGCGATTTATTTGTACTAGAGGTCTCATAAGCATCGGCTTCATCTCCCGATGACGGATCTGGGGAGTTACATTATTTTTATAATTATTTCTTGATTTATGTATTAATAACATGTAATCTCACTATACTTCCTTAAATAAACACTTTTTTTACAAACCAAGATCCCTCAAATAGCATTTACAAAGTGACAATCTATTTACTGATTTACTATTAATCTTCAGATCATCAAAGCTTCGGATGCACATTATGAGATTATCTCATTAAGAAATGATAGACTGCATTACGCTAAAACTTTGAAAGCATGGTTTAAAAATCTCACGATGCATAGAGAAAAGATAAGGTCGATATATGGTGATGATGTTTATAAAAAATATATAAAATACTTAGGGTCTTTTGCAATTGGTTTCGAGAAAGGAACGGTTAATCTTACCAGGATCAGAATGAAAAAGAAGGATATTTCATATGTTGGATGAAAGAATTTTTTTAATACTTGGATACTTATTATTTTGTATAGGATCAATCCTTGGTATTCCTCATGGAATGTCTAAAGGAAAAGGTGATCCCGCTCACACTGAATTATGGCGAGTCGCACATCTTTCAACTTGCATAGGAGGGATTTCCATCATTGGTCTTCAGTATGCTTTAAAAAATATTTTGCCGGAAATATGGGTATATGCTTTAGGAGCATATTCATCAGCTTCTTATTTATTTGCGATGGCCTGCATGCTCAGCGCCATAAAAAAAGTCCATTGGTACAAAAATAGGAAAATGAAGACAGCCAAAGTCATTTATAGTATGCATATTGTGGCGTCTTGTTTATCTATGATCGCTATAGTTGGAACATTAGGCGCGTTATTTTACCGGCTGTTCATATAGGTTATTTTTTTCTAATACATCGATAAAAAAGCGCTTACCAAGCACATCATAAACAGCCGGTATCGCACGTATAGCATTCAACGCATCATTAAAATTTTTCTTAATGTTAGCTGGTGTTGGTTGTGTTTTTCCATTATCAGAAATACTGACCGCATAAATTTGGGTGCTTGCTGCATCTCGCCACGATAATCGATTAGCATTTTCTTGCTCTGGAATAAACATATAACGCGCAGAATAGCGAACACCATTTTTTGTTTGAAATTCATATCCAACAGCAAAATAAGGATAATCAGATCCACCAGGGAAATAACTTTTTTTATGACAATCGGAGACTGGCAATATATTTTTTAGATATACATTAGACTTGCATTCATATCGAAGATTATTTGGTGTAATACTACGATAAGCAGTACCAAATTCTGCATACACAGTCACATCATTATTAATCGGCACGCGGATTTTTTGCGCCATGTAATTAACCTCAGAAGCAATTGAGGCAGTTGTGCATCCTGCCTTAGGTTTACCGTTTACTATGCAATGATCTTCTGGTGTTGCAGTCCATGGCGTTTTTATTGTTGGCAATTTAAAAGTTCCATATTCATAATCTAAATTAGGCCCGGCTGGAAATGTCATGACTGAACCATGGCAATTACCGATGATTGTTCTGTATGGATCTGAACCACCCGCACCCCAAATGCCTTCAGCTTTGCAGATGAAATTTGCATTATCCGTTTTTGATAGAGTTTCAGCTGCAGTGGATGCTTTTTCAGGATGTCCTGTAATGGCCGTATTTCCATCGCCTTTCGAATATAAATAAAACTGTTGTGTGTACATAGAATTATGATGAGAGGGACCGTCGCCAGAACCTACTTCTATAAACTGGTGATTACTGCTTTTATTATCAACTGTATCCGTTTCTGTGCCCACTGAAAAAAATGGTACATCCCATGTGTAAGTTCCATTTTTTTGAATAACAAATGGATCAAGCCCAGACATCATTTGCGTGCGAGTTGCTGTTCCAATTTTAATAAAAAAGTTATTAATGCCGATGGGATCAATTAATTTAATGGCATTGTAATGTATTGTTGTTTTGATTAATGGATTATTTTTTAAATCTGTCGAAACAGGTAGTATAATTTCACCGGTTTCATGTGCAAGAAATGACGCAACAAAAATACCTTGATCGGTGAACTGAGTATTGCCGCCTGTTAAATTTTTTCCGTGCAGTGTGTATCCCGTTGCATCAATTGGCATAGAAACATCAAACGATACATTTGCTTGATTATCGTCAGTATATTGTGGTGCTTGTGTTTCAGTTGCAAGGGTGTTTGTGAATGCCAAAGGCAGCAATAATACAACTACAGTTCTTTTGATCATCCTGATATCCTAATCCATGTTATGACAATACGCCGCTAATTTATCAATCCCTCACTCTATCAGGATATCACACATCCTGCGGTTTTTGCTTATTTTGATTACATATAGACCATACAATACATTTTTGACCGAAAATTATAATGCATGCTTGGTCGGTGTTAATTTTATTTTAAACAATTCGAGTCATTACTAGTTATAATAGTCATTGTCATGCTATTTAAGGATAAACATGAACAATATTCCAAAGAACAGTAACATTTTTTCACGATTTTTGTTAACCTGCATCGCTTTGATCATCGCTATGGGTTTGATTTTCGCTGCAGGATATTGGTTTTTCCCCATATTGGGTATTACTTTTGCTATCACAATTGGCACATGGGGAATAGCGGTTGCTTCAATTATTTTATTAAGTATTGCCCTCTTATTATTTTTTATTATCCCATTTTTTCTAATATTGCTTATCTCCGTATTCGCATTTCTTTGGGTGGCGGGAGTTATTATATTTTTTCCTATGACCTTTCCTATTGTTATACCCATGTTAATTATATTGCTATGCGTAGGTTATTTGAGAAAAAAATAGAAAAGCATGATCTTAGGTGTCTGACCTCCTCACCTTTTTTCTATTACTTTAAAACATTGAATTTCTCAAAAAATATATTAGGCTTTAAAGGTTTTTGATTATTTTTATTCATCAACACCATCGTAATGTCAGCATTTGCTGTTATATTATTATTAGAAAGATTATATACAGAATAATGAAATATAATTTTTGCTCCATCAGATTGAAGTGTTAAATGCACTTTTAGCTCATCATTCCAAAAAGATTGATTGATATACTTGATTTGAAGTTCGCGAACTATGAGGGCATTACCATTAATTTCAATTTCATTTAAATTGTGTTTTTTTAAAAATTGTACTCTAACTTCATGTAATAGATTAATGAGCTCAATATGACCTACGTGACCACCATAATTAATATCGGAGATTCTAGGTTTAATTATTTCTATATATTCAATTGTCATTGGTTTTTTCTTCAAAAGTTGATTGATGCTATATTACACAAGCTATAGTAGAACAACAGCAAAATTACCAAAAACTGATGGAGGCAAAGCTATGCTAAGGTCAGCTTATGCGCTAAAACCTAGGTACCTGACCCCTAATCACTTAATCATAATAATTACTTATCGTTAATATAATAACAATATATTGTAATTATCAAACTATTTCGTCTATCTTCGTTTTTTACATTTAAAACAGTGAGATAATTTATGAATCCAAGAATCGAGGAAAAACAATCTGGAATAGCTATTTACTGGGGCACATTTGATCCTGTTACAATAGCGCATTTTGAAATTATTAAAAGCGTGCTTCAATCAAATTTTAAAAAAGTGATTGTAGCGATCAATGATAATCCTTCTACCGAAAAAATATATAAGTCACCAGGAGAATCCAGATCCGATATGCTTAAAATAATGGCACTCAGCTTACCTCGCAAAGATCACGAACGTCTAGAAATAGCCATTCAAAAAAATAAGGAAATGGAATACACCAATATAAAAAAAGCGTATCCAGACGAGAAAGTAACCGCCATTGTTGGACAAGATTCTTTTGAAAAATTTGGAGCACACTGTAAATGGTGCGATGCGGTTCAAGTGGTTCCGCGTGGAGAAAAATATGATGCGCTAGAACAGCAAATTGCTCACTTTGGATTAAAAAATACTTTTATATTACCTATGGATAAACGCTTTTTGACTACCTCATCTACTGCTGTGAGAACAGCTGTCAATACAAATAACATATCTGTTCTGTCTTCATCTTTGCATCCGAAAGTAGTGTCTTATATCAATAAACAGGGATTTTTTAGAGGTGATTTCACTTCAACAGACCATCAAAAGTTGCGGGTATTTAAGAATTGGCTTCAAAAAAGAAAATGGCAGAAAGCACACGTGAGTCCAAAACCATAAATATCAATAGCACACCAGAGGAAAAATTATGAGTGACTCCAGAAAAAGTTTCCACACCATTGTCATTGGCGCAGGTCCATCAGGATTAGCCGCAAGCTTTTGTCTCAAGGAAAAATGTATTGATTATACTGTGCTAGAGGGGTCTGATCGTGTTGTTAACTCTTGGCATTATGTTTGGCCAAATTTTCAGTTCGCGCAAACTGTGAGCGAGATCGCCATGCCGGGTCTTAATCTGAAAGAATTTAATCCTGATCATCATCTTAAACGTGATGAAATCATTACAATCTTTGAAAATTATCAAAAAAAGTATGATCTTAATATTAAATTTAATATAAAAGTGACGACTATCCAAAAAGATCGACATGAGATATATCATGTCAAAACATCGCAGGGTGACTACACAGCAAAAAATGTGATTCTAAGTATTGGAGCGCGACAACAACCCAAATTTCCCGCTTTTTTTGAACATATCCAGGAAGAAACTCGAAAAAATAAAATAATACATAGCGCATGGTATCAAGGTGCTCATTACTTTCCATCCAATTCAAAAATATTGGTAGTAGGGAGTGGTCTTTCTGCTTTAAGTATCGCAAAAGATTTAGCAAGCCAGTTAGAGATGAATCATGATGTTTCTATTGCGTGTCGATATAGTGATGCGGAAATTAAAAGAAACAATCAACATTTACTCAGTGTATCCACTACTCTTGATGATCTGGCAAAAATGCAAGTCAAAAATTGGGGTGAGTTATGTCATGTCAATGAAGAAAAAAATGATTTAATTTTTAGTGATAATCAAATAGTGAGTTTATTTTGTTTTTTTAAAATCATTTGTGCAACAGGTTATAATACATCCTATGAATTACTGAATCATCTATTAAAAGGCCGCGTGCCTAAACAACAAAATGGAATCACGACAGAAGCGGGATTGTATATGGTAGGCATCCCAGCGGCTGAAGAAAAAACGGTGACTATTACTAAAGGCGGGAAAGAAGCGGAAAATGTGGTTACCCACATTTATCAACGTATACAAACCTCATTGAAGTTATCACGTCAGCTATTTAACCCAACAAACACAACTTGTTTTAATACGCGAAAAAAATCTTTATTCAAATATAATGCATTGTTTGCTTCTACTAATAAGAAACAAAAAAAGATTGAAACTGAACAAACGAATAACCCAGGTAGACGAATCTCCGGACTTTAACACTTTCATTAGGGATAGTCTTAGTTACTGAAAACAACAGGTTTAGCAATCAAGCTAAACCTGGTTCATACCGATCTTATGAAATATTACAAATCCTTAGCTCATTCTGTGCGACATCTTTTCCTCAGCAACCTCAGTCTTTGGATGCTTACTGGTCTGGTTAGAGTATAAAGTAAAAGGTGAAGCGGTAACGCTAGATTGCTTACTTTCTTGGTTGCAAGAAGATTTAGCAAGAATAGCATTATCTTTATCCTCTTCGGGTGAGTATCGACAGATTTTATCCCTTAACAACAATAATTCCTCAACCAAATTCTGTAGATTTTCATGATAAAATCTAGTTGACCAGAAGTGTTTCTTGAAAGTCCCGGCTGTAATGGTTTCAGTTAATTGTTTCAATAAACTGTCGCAATCTTGCAAATTAAGAATATCATGTTGCGCAATATAAGATTCAATTGTTTTGAAATGATCTAGTTGTGCTTTGCTTTCTTTCAAATTATAACCTAGCGCAAAACTCAGCGAACTCCTCCATCCAGAGTGATTTTTTTTAACAGTCTTATGATGAGCCGTTAATTCTCGCCCTATATAACTCATACGATCACGAATGGGTTGGACTTCTTTAAACAGGTCATCTCTTTGAGCTTCTTGTTGAATCACTCCATTCAAATTACCTAGATTATGTTGTTTGCAATATGCTAAATATATTTGTTTCACAAAATAAAATTTTACCTTTTTTTCTTGTTGTTTTGCTTCAGGCATCTCGAATACCCATGATGCGGGGATCATTGCCTGAAGCTCGGCTTTTTCCGATTCATCCGCTTCATTAAGTAAATTCTGAAATTGAGCCATATAAGGGGCGACAGAAGCCTTCATCAATCCTTGATTCAAATAAGTAGCTTGGATAACTGTTAGTATTTTTTCTCGAAGAGATACTGAAAACCATTCCGGAACATCAACATACATAGGATACTCCGTTATACCCAATAAAGCATAACCTATTGGCGGTAGATTTTTTATGAACTCCTCAGAAACTTCTGGTAAATTCCTAACGTCAATTTTTTGGTTTCTTAAAAAAAGCCGTGCAAAAACATGGAATAATTTAAATTGATGCTCAAAATTAATATGTAAATTAGTGGTAACTAAGACATTAATGTCTTTAGCAACCTGGTCTTCTTGTGCTTCAAGTGAAATGCTTGGAGTCGATGCAGGCTTAAACTCTAAATCTAAAAAGCGAGTGATGCCATCAAAATCTATATGAGCAGCTGACCCACTGGGGTAAGCTATCCGGACCATGAGCTTCCATAAATATTCTTCAGCCCATGTAGACTCTGGAGCATATTCAATTCTAGGTGGTCCCATTAAAAAAGCAAAGTTTCTCACTCCCAATAAAGGAGCTAGCGGAGATTCAGATGGATCTTCTAAAGCGGAAAGCTTAAGTTGTGTTGCGCGATATAATGCCAGGGCAATACCCAATGATTTTATTTGGTTATGAGTTAGCGATTTTGTTTGAACAATCCGACCAATATAGGGTTGCAGTTTAGCAAATAATTGTTGATTCGCGTCCGTGGCAAGAAAAGGAGTGTTTATCATCATTCCGCTATCGATAAATTGCATCCACAGTTCGAAACGACGCTCATCATTAGCTTGACTTTCCGCTGCATAAGCTCGTTTTAAGGCAAACAAAGGATAATGTTTATCATCAATCAGCGGGTGGATTCCTAGACCAAGCCAATGCTCATGTTGCTCTGCATACTTGTCATCGGAGAAAATAATAAGTAGTGTTTCGTGTAAAATATCTGGAGCCTTTGTCGCAAGGTCATTGATTATTTCTTTGGTGCGATCAGGATTTATTTTCCACATGCCATATAATAATTGTGCTGAAGGAGGAAGAAAACCTGCTTGTAAAGCAACTGTTATCGCCTGGTTTGATTTGTTTTCTTGTAGCATTCCAACTTCCAAGCCAGGACAATGCTCATAACTTTCCAGGCTTGAGATATAACGAGATGCATCTTTCAAAACATGACTATCACGTTTAATGCGCTCAATAAGTAAATAAATAATAAATGCAACATCAGGACGTAAACCTAAGAATGTCTTAGCAATAGGTACTATATCCTTACAAATTAGCAATGCAATCCTAGGTGAAAGTTCTGATTGGTGGAGATAGTATTTTATGTTTGTAATTTTTTTATCAAGATCAGAGGCATTGATACCATTCCATGTTAAACGTTCTTTTTGCAAAAATTGTTTGATCAAGGGAGCTTGACTCATGCCGTTAATATTGTAAAGTTGTTCGCCCAGTGATTTTTCTTGTAATAAGCTATGAAAAGATATAAAGAATTCCATGTCATGGTTAATTTCATTGTCATCCTTAGATGAGTTGAATAATTCCTCACGAAAAATAACGGAAAGCCAGGGATAAATTTCTTCAGTCAATTCGCCTAGTTGTAAAAGGAGTTCTTTAAGCTCGGGTGCGTGACCATTTATTTGTTGCGTACTAATCATATGATTAAAATACTCAGCAAAATGGCGATTTATCCAATCTATTTTAACTATAATGTCTTTTTGATATTCAATGGGTTCATCGGCTTTTTTCTTTTTTTCAAGTTCGTAACTAGCATTTAATTGAGTTCGATAAATCGACAGCAAAGCAAATAAATATTTAAAACGGTATTGTTCTGCTGTTTTTTCAGGTTTTAATAATGCATGAGCATAAGATAAAAGCTCAAGTTGGTTAAACCAAACGTTCAGATCGTCTTTGGACTCAGCTTCCAGTATGTTTTTACCTTGGGATAATTGTAAATCATCATAACTTGTAACGGGATTTTGGCTAATCAATTGACGGCATCGTGCACCTAAAGCTGCACGCGTTTTTTGATCCGCCGGATGCAAAACGTAATACGCATTCATGTCCTGGATACTCCAAGGCACCATTGCGTCCTCAAGTGAAACTTGCTCTGTATTAGCTAATCGTGTGAAAAGTAAGGCTTCATTTTTTCGGATAAAATTAACGAGTGCTTCTGGGGAAAGCTGCTTCCAGATTGAAAATAGATTTTGTCGTTGGTGTTCAGTTAAATTCGTTTGTTGATAAAGTTCATCTGCATGCTTTTGCAAATCAATAATGTCATTATTTTCCGTCATTTTAAATAATTCCCTATATTAAAAATGTATAATGTTATATGAATTGAAAAAAAACTCAAGGATAATAAAGATCGAGAATACCGAATGACACGGCCAGAATATGAGGATATGATGAAATCACGAGTTAAAAAATTGGAAAAAAGTGATACTGACACTAAGCTGATTGATCATGCTCTTTTTACAAATGGTCTCAGTGATGTTAGAAATCTTATTTATGAATACGCATTTCATGCTGAACCTAGGTGGCTTAAAAATACATTTACTTTTTTTAATAATCCTTCTTTGCAGTGGAAAATTTTAACTCTCGCTTATTATGCTGCTCCACTTGACCAAGTTGAAGCATGCATTCGAAAAGCGTACGCAAAAAAAGAAGCTCATTTACCCGATACGTTGATGCAAGCCGCTATTCAAGCTATCCAAATGGGAGATATGACTTTAAGCGATGAAAAAGGCATTATTTGCGAAGGCATGGCAAACAGACTCATCCTATTAGATCAAACATTTTATCCTGATACTTTTCCTGAACGACTAGAGAAAATAAGATCAGCCGTACCTATAGAAAATGAAAAACAAAAACAGGATAGAGAGCAATTCAATCAAGAAATAATTACTCAAGTTTTTAATGCAATAAAAAAAAATGACAATAACACTATTTTCACGATAGAAGCGTTTGGAAATTGGGCCAAAGAAACAACGGTTATAAATCAGATTCACTTAATTTATCTGGCCACTAAAGAATTGGCAGAGAGAGGCAGCGAACTACCAAAAATAGATGAGCAAGATCTTGGTGGCTGGTATGGAACGCTTGGTAATCAGTTTTGTCATGGAGTAATAGGACGAGAACTTCAGAAAAACCTGAGATCCCCGTGGATACAACAATTATTCTCGGACGGTATTTTCTATATATTTAATCGTATAAAGGCTGTGGCACGTTACATTGATACTGATTCTTCGTCTTTTTGTGCCCCGCCTGGAACTTCTCTCTCGCTGGGTAATAATTTTTATTATGACATATATGGGTCGCGCTGCCCCGGCGCTGGACAGGGACGCGATGTGCGTGGCGTCTGGTGCGAGCCCAGCCTACAGAATGCAAGCCGACGAGCAGATCCTGCTCGGTGATGTAACGATTCTGCAAGCTAAGCAATACCTGCTTTTCGTCTGGTTAAAATCACAGAAAACATTACGCATGAAAACAAGGTAAAGAATAAACTTATGGTCGAATTTTTTAAAATACCTAACAACCATAATGAAATAGCAGCGCTAATACCCATAAAACCATACGCGTGCATTAACATATATTGATTAATTGAAGGCAAGCATCTATTAATAATGCAGATGCAATACCGATTTCAATCCCTAAAAAGGTCCATGCAATTAAGCCGCCAATCATCCCAGCATAATATCCTAATTCTACCCATGCAATTTTTTGTTGTTGACCAGCCGCTAATGATAGCGACCTTAGAAAAAGCTAAAAAAATCGGATTGACTCGAATAGAATTAACAGTACGTGAAAACAATACTGCTGCTATTAATCTCTATACTAAGTTTGACTTTAAAAAGGTTGATACTTTACAGAGCTGCGTATTGTCATAGCTTTTCTTTTAACCAATAAGATATTAATCAAGGATAAAATGATTAAACCAGGATATAGATAATTTAAAATAGGTAGAGCAATCCTCATAATTCCAGAAAAGCCAATTAAAGACATTGCAAGCATAATCAATAAAACAAAAGCTACACAAATAGATCGAGGTAGCTTTTTAAGCAATGGTAGATTATTAAAATATGTTGCAGAAACGTCGGCTAATGCCGTTGCTGTTGCCAAACATGCAAATGTAACTGAAATACAAA
>Ga0207028_1024_pt2 | contig 48164 bp, 33 predicted proteins | sample Alteio_BWMinCont_41_FD_153287 | JGI IMG/M metagenome (GOLD analysis project Ga0207028, IMG submission 153287) | Enriched cells from forest soil in Barre Woods Harvard Forest LTER site, Petersham, Massachusetts, United States -... | ecosystem: Environmental > Terrestrial > Soil > Temperate forest >... | reverse complement strand
TATAGCCAAGCTATCTATCAAAGGGTGAGATTATTTGGAGTGGATGTGGCAGGCGGGGTAACTAAAAATACCTCTATTAACCCTATAGTCAATCAATTTGAAATTGGGTTAGTTTATAATTTCGTATAAGTAGGTAATTTCTCAACACAGTTCTAAGTGTCTTGAGAATTAGTCAAAAGTTACCCATACTTTAGTAAATGCGGGGTTTTCAATCATAGCTAAAGCTTACCCTTCATAAAACTAGAGAGTGTTAGGTCAATTGGAGAAAAGAATGAATATGAAAATAGCTAAGATCTTGGGTTTTTCCATGGCAGTACTGGGATTAACTGCCTGTGCAGTTCCTGGTGAACAGGTTTATTATAGTCAAGGCTTTGAGCCGGTTTGGGTATACCCGGAAGCACCCTTTACTAGCGAATCTATCATCATTGAAGGAAGACCTTATTACAGGCATTATCATGAAGGTCGTGCTTTCTACCATCATCGTCGTTAACCTGAGGGATCAGATCTGGGATCTGGAAAAACTTTAATATTATAAAAAAATCGGAAATTGGCAATAAATACATTAATTTGAAAACCCAGAATCTAGAGTTGGTTCCTGGCTATAAACAGTAACTCTATTCCTGCCAGCTTTCTTTGATTGATACAATGCATCGTCAGCGGCTTTAATTAATTGTTCAGAGTCGTCGCCATCTTTAGGATAGATTGCTATCCCAAAGGAGGCAGTCACGGTTACCAAGTCAGCAAAACGAAACTCCAAAGCTGCAATTTTTTTTCTTAATTCCTCAACTTTATCTATAGCTTTTTGTGGATCTGTGTCATAAAGAATAAGAGTGATTTCCTCTCCTCCGTAACGACAAGCCATATCACTTTTCCGTAATTGACTCAAAAGAAGTTTACTTATTTCTCGTAAAACAGTATCGCCAGCCTCATGTCCATACCTATCATTGATATCTTTAAAGTAGTCTAAATCCATCATAACGACTGCTATAGCAGTCTTATTTCGTTTTGCACGTTGAATATCTCTATCAAAAGTCTCACTTAAATAAGACCTATTGTACAAATTTGTTAGTAAATCACGAGTAGAACGCGTCTTTAATGTTTCATTTAACATTAAATTAGATATGGAAAGTGAGATCTGATCAGAAACACTTTGAATCATTAAATGATTTTTTTCATATAATTTACTTGCTTCACCTTTCTCCATTTCTGTCGACTGAGTAAATTGAAGATATAATATCCCTATAGTTTTATTTAAGCCTAATAATGGAACGCAAAAATAAGAACGAAGCCGATTTCCACTCTCAACATGTTGACAGGGAATACTTTCGCTCGCATTTGCAAAAAAATAGATTTTTCCTTGTCGAAGCCCCCAACATTGATCCAATGAAAAGATTTCTTCAGTTATCTGCGGATTATTCCAATCTATTGCCATTTCAAGATAGTTTCGAGAATGGTTCATTAAATAGATTGCACCCGAGCAAAAGGGTAATAATTTTTCTAGATATACTGCGATTACAGATAAAATTTCCTCTATTGAAGCAGCACTTCGCATTTGGTTATTCATATCATTAATAATAGTCATTTCTTTAGCTTGATTTTCTAAGTCCTTATTAAAATTCTTTAATTTATTTTCCGCCTCAATGCGCTTCCCAACATCTCGAACAATATGCGAGGCACCTATTAATTCATTTTTTTCATTATAGATAGCGCTGTATGTTATTTCAAATTCGCTTCGTGTTTTTTCATCGGATCCAAATTTTTCAATCACCGTAAATTCTTCTCCATTTAATGCCCGATCCCATATTTCAACTGCCTTTTTTTGTTCTTCTGGCAAATGTGCTAGTGCATCTTTAAAATTCATTCCTGTTGTGACCCGCTTCCCAAATAGTTGTAGGATTTCCTTTTCAAATGCTGCATTGCAGGCTATAATATTGTAGTCGAGATCAAGGGCCGCTATATATTCTTTCGAGCCATTAATAATCCCTTTTAACAAAAACTCAGACTTTTTCGCTCTTTCTTGAGCAACAAGCACTCTTGACAGCAGATTGTTAAGAAATATTATTATAATGACGAGCAGACACAAATTAACAATGTTAACAGAATTGGAAAAAATAGTCCTCGCATTAAAGTCCTGTAAAAACTGCTCTTCTCGTTGTTTCAACAAGAGAGCTTCGTTTTCATGGATTGCTTTGATTATTTGCTCAACCCTTACTGTTAACGCCTGCCCCTCGCTTACTAATTGTAATGCAATATTGTTGCGCAAATTATTGCCCAATTTTAAACTTATCTCTTTTTTTACAACTGAAAATTTATCCCTTAATATCGGTTCTAGTTCTGAAAACAAAATCTTTTGTTGCGAATTATCTTTAGTTAATTCCTTGGCGACATTAAAATGCTTAAAAACATTCTTGATTTTGTCATCAAGATTTTTGATGAGCTCAGTATCTCCGGAAATCATAAAACCACGTGTTAGAGATTCAACTTCAAGAAATTCTGAAAGTATATTATTGGTGGCTTCTATTACTTGGTTAGTATGTCTAACCCATCCATTCTCCGATGAAACATTTTCTATTTGACGATAAGATAAAAGGGTAGTTATTAAAAGAACAATAAGTATAAATGAAAAAAATATATTAAGAAAAAACCTTTGTGAAAATCTCGTTCCTATCATTAAAAGCTCATTAAGACTGAATTAACTATTTTGGCCGTAAAATTAGTATAGTCAAACTCTATCAAATCTTCACTGAACAACTATTTTTATAATAGGTCAACTGTCAATAAGCTTAATAATTTAGATTTTTGATATGATATTGCGCTCGTTTTATTGCACCTACACGGAAGAAACAACCCTTTTTCTTAACGCGCTTCAAGTTTCTTTAAGTTTTGCTTTGCTATTTCATAGCCCTGTTTTGCAGATAATTCGAATAATTGTTTTGCTTTTTGAACATTTGTTTCAACACCTAGGCCATCCATATAACAAGTTCCAAGGTTATTTTGTGCAGCAGGATCTCCACGTTCTGCTGCAAAAGTAAATAATTCAATAGCCTTAGGAATATTTTTCTCAACACCAAATCCTCTAAGATAATCATAACTCACATTTGTAGCTGCCGATGGATTCCCTCTTTCTGCAGCTTCAATGTAATATTGTCTGGCAATATCATATTCTTGTTTATTTCGATATAAATGTCCTAATGCAGTTAATGAACCGGTTTTAGATTCTTCCAGAGATGGATTTAGTGGTTTAGGAAGTTCAGCCGTGTCTATAGTTTGTTTATACAAAGCAATTGCCATGTCAATATTTTGTTCGGTACCTAATCCTTGTCGAAATAAATTCGCAAGATTAAATTGAGCTATTTTTTTCAGATTCAAATCTATACTATCTGTAGCTTTTTTATAAAGTTCGAACGCCCTTACATAATCTTGTTTTACATAAGTTCCATACTCATATAAAGATCCTAAATTTAGTTGGGCTAAACTTTCATAATTTTCTGCGGCAGTATAATATTCAAAAGTTTTAGCCAAGTCTTTTTTTACACCAACCCCACCTTGATACATCATGCCAAGAATTGCTTGTGCATAATGATTATTTCCTTTATCCGCCATCAACTTAAGATTGGCTAATGCCTGAGCGTCACCTTTTGCCATTAAATCTTGTAAAGATCTTATATAAGTTCTAAGTTCTTGTTCGGACATTTTTTTAGTGGTGGTTGTACTAATCATAAATCCATTTGGATATATATCGCTTTTTTTAATTTCAAGCTTTAAAACTATTTTTAAATATAAACCCATTAAAACTATCAATAGTAAAATCAATAGCATAAAATATTTTGTTTTTTTATAAGAAGAAAATTTAATAAACATTTTCTTAGTCCTATTTTATTTGGTACCGAGATCCGAACTCAAATATTAAGTCAATGTTACACTCCAGCTAATTTGTTTGATTGTGGTGCCCGGGGCCGGACTCGAACCGGCACAGATGATTAGTCCGAGGGATTTTAAGTCCCTTGCGTCTACCAATTTCGCCACCCGGGCAAATAAAAGAAAAGTAAACTAACAAAGTTCTCTATTATTCAGGCTAGTGCTCACACCTCACATAAAAATAGCGAACGGGACATTATAGGAAGTTTGGTATCTCTTATCAATCCCTAAAAAACATAGGTGAAAAGCCTCTTACGACCCTTTTATTTGTCTTTTAAATGTTATTTAGCTTGATAATTTAGATTTCAAAAGGTCAGCTCTTAAATGTTAAATTCATTATTTGTGTCGAATTTAACATTTAAGATCTGACCCCATTGCTCTACACTAATTAAGCAGATTTCTTTTCTTTAAACCTGAAAGCACTTCTTCTGTGACATTAATTTTGGGATTATCATAAACATTGATTATATTAACATCGGTATATCTATACTTTTGCATATATAATAAATTTTTGGTTCTTAGCATAAGATCATTGTTTCTTCTTTCGGGGGATGAGTTAGTGGCATTAATGATCGAATGGTCTATAATATAAACCGATGAAACATTAGGGTTTCCAGCATCTTTTTGTTTATTCTCTACCTCGTTATGAAATATACCAAGCAGTAAGACTTGCCCTTGACGAAAAATTTGACAAGATATAGTTATTCGTCCATCAATGTGATCGTTTCTAATTTCAATGAGCTTATCGGAATATTTGCCGTATTTTTCTGTTGCTATTTTTCTAGTTTCTTTATCCAGATCGACAGCTTGGTAATTTAACTTGAGTTTTTGTATTCTTCTTAGCAAAAAAAGTGTTTCGTTAAAGGATTTCATGTGATTTTGCATAGATAGCACCGTATTATCATCAAATATTTCTGGATCTAAAAATTGAGAGAATGTTAACATTCCCTGTTCGAGTACTTCGATGTTCTCTTGCAGGGTCATACCCGTGGGTTCTTCGAACAAAAATGTTCTATAGCCATTTTCTACCAAACAAGGAAGAAGTTCATTGATCATTCGAGCTGGGGCTTTATCACTATGTGCTTCGTAAAATACAATGAGGGGGCAATATTCGGAATTGATTGCAAGAGAATTATTATCTAAGTTTGTTGCGATATTAGTGTCGCCATTGTTGCATTGCCTTAAAAAAGCAAAAATACTTGCAAAAAGTGCCAAAAAAACCGTAAATGATATTAATGGATTATTTATAATTGAGCGTTTAAGCCTTTTCCCAAAAGTATAAAAAGAATTTTTATTGTTCAACTTTTTATGTTTAATACTTCGCATTTTTAATTCCCCTTAAGGCAGTTTTTTGTATTTTAACTTTCATTAACAATCATTTTTGTTTTAAGATAGGTGTCTGTAATGCTCTATCTATCTTTTCACAAACCCGCTGGGCGCCAGCAATAAAGGATCCTGAATATTATTAGAATTACTTGGTTTGCCTGAAAAAATAAGAGCGCGGCGCTTGTTAACTGCTTCTTGTATCTTCTGGCTACATAATGCTTTCTGAATTGCATCATCTATGAGTTTCTTTCCATTGTAATAGGCAAATATAGGTCCCTCTATACAGGGTAAAAGATGTGTTTGTATTGGGTCTGCCAGCAATGGAATATTTTTGGAAATTCGTTTTATTTGAAATACAAGTCTATTAATATGTAATTGAATTTCGTTTAGTAGCAAATTATTTAAAGAAGGGTTAGAGTGTGCTACAGCTAAATCCAAAGCTGTTAAAGGGTTCAGGTTGAATACTCTTGTTATATTGTCTTGAATCATTCCTAAACACCAAGCAGTGATATCCGATCCATTTTCTAATAGAAATTTAGTCATCTCAACTTGATTATGTTGACAAGCGATCATTAAAGGCGTTTGTCCTTCTGCATTCCTTTGATGAACACTGGCACCTAAGCTTAGTAACTCTGCAGCCTGCTTGATATCATTTGTTTTAGCAATTTCAAAAAGTTCCATAGCAGCAGATAGTGCTGGCACCAAAGCTATTTGCTCTCGAGGTTCCCAAGGCCCAACATTATTTATTTCTTGCTGCGCTTCTTCTAAAGCCGTTAACCCTATGCAGCCCAAAAGAAAGAGATTTATCCCTGCATTAATCAATATTTTTATCGTTTCTACATTTCCAACTCGACGGACAGCGTAATGCAATACACCCATTTTTGAAACATTGGTGATATGGTTAAAATCTGCTCCTAGCTCGATTAATAATTTCAGTGCGTCGTTTTTAGCTCTCATTGCAGCTCCAAAAACAGGCGTAATATCATTGACTATTATCTCAGGATCATCACCTTCGATTGCACGATTCTGTACGTTTGGTGAAACGCCTGCCTCTACTAATCTTTGTATTGCATGGCAATTGTTTCGGATTGCGGCGATAAAAAGAGGAGAATAAAAGCCTGCGGCAGGCAAATGCACGTTAACGCCTGCAACCATTAATTCATCGAAAATGCTATTTAAATCATAAAGACCATAACTTCCATACAGTTCTTCTCTGCTTCCTCGATTGGCATCTAAAATAAACCCAAGAGGGTTTACCCTATTTATAGTTATAAGGTGAGTTCCATCAGTTTCTTCATTTGGATATTCAACACCTGGATCAGCTTCCCCGCCAAAATTAAACCCATAGATATACCCATCGATTGATTGATCCCAATAAAAACCGCCTGAAATTAAAATTTCTTGAGCTTTTTTAGATAAATCTTTTATTTGCTTCATTCCTTCTTTCCTATCTTAATAATTTTGGTTGGAAAGCTGTATAGTACTAATAAAATGCTTATATGCCAAGTGTTAATTAGTGTTTTACGGTATTTATTAGAAAAATTTAAGGATAAATCGTAAAAAATGACTGGTTAAAAATATACTATAAATTTTAGTGGTAAACCATTTGTTGAATAGTGGAGGCTGAGGACGGAATCGAACCGACGTCCGCGGCTTTGCAGGCCGCTGCATAACCACTCTGCCACCCAGCCGTTATCTAGAAAAGCTTATGACTTAATCTAAAAGTTGAAAATTAGATTTTGGAAACAAGAGAGACATTATCCCCTTCCTTAAGCTTTGGAGCGGGAAACGAGATTCGAACTCGCGACCTCAACCTTGGCAAGGTTGCGCTCTACCAACTGAGCTATTCCCGCTTGGCTGCCATTCTACAGAATTCCGAATTCTTTGTAAAAGACTAGTTTAGATTTGTTTCAACACTGGTATTTAATTCTTCCCAGGCTGCTTTGAGGTAAATCACCATGGACCATAGGGTTAGTAGGGCTGCAGCATATATAAGGATATACCCTAACAAAGTAATCCAACTAAAGTTTGATGGGTCCTTAGAAAGCAATAAGATAATCGCTATCATTTGAGCTGCTGTTTTATATTTCCCCATTCCTTTTACAGCGACTCGCTGCCTTTTCCCAAGTTCTGCCATCCATTCTCGAAGAGCTGAAATCACAATCTCTCGACTCACAATAATGGCAGCCGGGATCGTTAACCAAGCGGTGTGGTAGGTTTGCACCAATAATACCAAGGCAACCACCACAATCAATTTATCTGCGACGGGATCTAAAAACTCCCCAAAAGAAGAAACTTGTTTAAGTTTTCTTGCTAAATAACCATCAAGCCAATCGGTAGCTGCTGCAATCGCAAATAAAAGCGCTGAGCCTAAATGGTGCCAACTAAAGGGTAAATAAAAGATTAATACAAAAATCGGGATCAATGAAATCCGAAGTAAAGTTAAAATATTGGGTACATTCAACCAGATAAATTTCATGACGGACTCGCTATTGCACTTAAAATTTAACTTCCATGTAAAGCCTCATAAAGACGTTCGGCCAAAGGATAACTCATACCAGGGACCTTAGCCAACTCTTCCACACTTGCCTGATGGATTTCTTGTAACCCACCAAAATACTGTAGCAGTTTTTGGCGTCGTTTTGCACCAATACCCGAAACATTTTCTAAAGTCGAGGTTTTGCGACGGCTTGCCAGCTGCTTACGATGGGCTGTAATGGCAAAACGGTGGGCCTCATCTCGGATCTGCTGAATTAACTGTAGTGCCAAAGCGCTCAATTGCAAGGTCAAGGTGTCACCATTAGAGGCCAAGAACACGGTTTCAAGACCAGCCTTACGTTGCGGCCCTTTCGCCACCGCCAACATAATTACCCCAGCAACTTGAAGCTCTTTCAAAACAGATCTTGCTACACTTAGTTGCCCCTTTCCCCCATCGACAATCAGAATATCGGGTAATACCCCACCTTCCGATTTTAAGCGTGTGTAATGGCGAGTCAGCCCCTCTTTTAAAGCGGCATAATCATCCCCGCCTGTTTTGGCACGAATATTAAAACGTCGATATTCCGATTTAAGGGGGCCTTTCAGATCGAATACCACGCAGGAAACAACGGTTGCTTCTCCTAAGGTGTGGCTAACATCAAAGCATTCCAACTTCTCTGGGATAGATTCTAAAGCTAAAGCCTCTTGCAAAGCTTGATAGTGGGCGCTTAGATCCATAGCAACCTGGGCGCGGCTCTTTAAGGCTACCTTGGCACTATCCATAGCCATTTTAAGCCAACGGGCTCTATCTCCTCTTTCTGCTTTAACAAGCTGAACGGGGCTGCCTGCTCTTTCACTCAAAATAGATCCTAGGGATCCGCGATCGGATAGTGTTAGGGGCAAAATAATTGTTTTTGGAATAATTTCTGTTCCTTGAGCTGGATTTAAATAATGCTGAAGCATAAACGATTCTAATAGCCTTTGTTCGAGATCTTCCTCAAAAGGAAGGACTGCCATTTTATTTGGAAAATATTGTCGACTTCCTAGCATCCTGCCTTCGCGTATCACTAACATATGAATGCAGGCTTGGAAATGATGGAAAGCAAAGCCGATAATATCGACATCCTTCATATCCCCTATTATGATCTGACGTTCCTGAATGCTCCTTAATAATCCAATTTGATCCCGAACTCTTGCGGCTTGTTCAAAGGCTAGATCCTGACTTGCCTTTTCCATTTTGTGGATCAATTGTTCAATCACACTCTTACTTTTACCTTCTAAAAACAAACGAGCAAATTCAACGTCTTTTTTGTACTCTTCTTCCGAAATGTAAGCAACACAAGGTGCCGTACAACGTTTGATTTGATATTGAAGACAAGGACGAGTCCGATTCTTAAAAAAGATTTCATCGCATTGTCTTAGCCTAAAAATACTTTGTAATAAGCCTAAAGCCTCTCTTGCCTCTCGTGCACTAGGGTAGGGTCCATAGAATCGGCTTCCCCCCACTCTTGGGCCTCGATGAAAAGAAAGTCTTGGAAAAGTTTCATGAATGCTTAATTGAAGATAAGGATAAGATTTATCATCACGAAAAATAACATTGTATCTTGGTTTTAATTCTTTAATTAAATTATTTTCTAATAATAATGCTTCACGTTCGTTACGCGTAATCGTCACTTCAATAGAGGCAATTTGTTTAACCAATTGAAGGGTTTTGGCATCTAACTGCCGCTGAAAATAACTGGAAACTCTTTTTTTAAGATTTTTGGCTTTGCCAACATAGAGTACATTGGCCTTGTCATCCAACATTGAATAAACACCCGGACGGGTGCTTAAAGTTGCAAGGTAGGAATCAAATTTACTCAGGTGTTCTCCATATCAAGTATGCCGTTTCTCATGGCGAGTAAGGTTAACTCGACATCGCTCTTCACTTCAAGTTTTTCATAAATACGGTACCGATAACTATTGATCGTTTTTGGGCTAACACATAATTTTTCTGAAATGATTTGAACGCTTTGTCCGCCCGTAATCATAATCATTACCTGTAATTCTCGCTCGGATAATAAATCGAAGGGGGATTTATCCTTATCTGAAAACGTTTTTAAAGCTAATTGCTGTGCAATTTCTGGCCCTAGATAACGTTTACCGGAATAAACCATTCGAATAGCGCTGATCATCTCCTCGATCAGAGCCCCTTTAGTTAAATATCCACTCGCGCCTGCTTGCAAAAGTTTTGTGGGAAAGGGTTCACTCCCATAAGTAGTGATCGCAATAATTTTGATATTGGGATCATTTCTAACCATTTTTCTGGTTGCTTCAAGGCCCCCAATCCCAGGCATTTTAACATCCATCAAAACAACATCGGGTCCTTTTTCTTTTGCAATTTTAACCGCTTCTTCTCCGCAGTTTGCTTCTGCAATCACTTTTATGCCAGAAACATCAGACAACAAACGGACAATACCTGCACGTACTAAATCTTGATCATCGACTACTAATACATTTATCAATCTACAGGCCTCCTATATTTTTGTCCTCGTCCTTCTCTGGCGGAGAGACAGGGATTCGAACCCTGGGAGGGGGGATACCCCTCAACGGTTTTCAAGACCGCCGCTTTCAACCGCTCAGCCATCTCTCCAAGGGGTCATTATAATGAACTCCCTATTAAAAGACGAGCAACTCCTAATAAATCTGTACTTATAAACAGTTCTGTAAACGTGCTAATAAGACCTATCTATGATAGACTTTAAAAGTAAAAAAAGCATTTTTAAGGGAGGTTTATTATGCAACAAACTACTAATACCGTCATTCGTGGCCGCGAAGGCATCGTTATTCAAACCAATTCTGTCATTCGTAATACCTATATTTTGTTGTCCATGACACTAATCTTTAGCGCATTTACTGCTTGGCTTAGCATGGTAACGAGAGCTCCCGCCTTTGGTTTAATGATCATTCCAATTTATTTTGGCTTATTATTCTTAACCCAAGCCTTACAAAACAGCGTTTGGGGAATTGTTTCCACCTTTGCCTTTACAGGCTTTATGGGATACACCCTGGGCCCTATCCTAAACTTTGCCATCGAAGGCTTTAGTAATGGTCCGCAAATGATAATGGCTTCTTTAGGTCTAACGGGTTTACTCTTCTTATCCTTATCCGCTTATGCTTTAACAACACGTAAAGACTTTAGCTACTTAGCTGGGTTTTTATTTGTGGCAGCAACGGTGGGCTTTATCGGTAGCATTGCCGGGATCTTCTTTCAGATCCCTATGCTTTACATGCTTGTTTCCGCGGCTTTTGTATTGATTGCCTCTGGCATGATTTTATTTCAAACGAGCCAAATCATTAATGGCGGTGAAAGAAATTATATTATGGCAACCATTACCCTTTATGTTGCCATCTATAATTTATTCATCAGCTTATTACAATTATTTATGATGTTGTCTGGCCGTCGTAGCAATTAAATTACCCCAAGTTTAGGCATTCGCCAATCTTATCCCCCGAAAGGGGGATAATTTTATCAAGAATAACAATTAGATATAACAATCTTATCGATCTATTTTGCTACTTGACTTCAATCTAAAAGTCCGTATAATAGTTAACTTAATCAATTGAAGTCTCTATACACCGAATGTTGGAGCTACAAAAATAAAATGTCAGACCTTCAAGAGCAAGTTTATTTGCTTAAAAGAGCAAATACAATTTGGCTAGATATTGGGCTAGATCCGTCGGTCGCTGTTGCGCTGAAAGGTTCTGTTCAAGATAAATATTATCAACAAGAAACCACGCGACTTGGGTGCTTCCCGGAATATCGTTTACAAAAAGAAGGTTCTACAAAGTATTCTCTTTTAGGCCCTAATGGAGAAGTTTTATCCGGCAAAAACTTAAATGGGATCTATTCCTTCGTTATCTTAGCTGATCCCCTAGATCCCAAAAAACTAGAATTAGTGTTTGGCAAATTTAATCACGCAGTCGTCAGCCGCTTTGCGCCTTTTGTTAAGGGTGCTGGAGATACCGAATTTCAAAATGCAGAAATAGATGAGGAAACCAACCGATCGGGTGCCTATCATTTTTCAATCCATGATCCCTTTGCTTTTGAAAAATATGAATCCTCGCTCTCTGCCATGGAAACCGTGGGATTACCGCTGGATAAGTTCGTGCCTTTTGTTGATCCCGATATTTATCTAGTAAAAAGACGAGAGCTTCTTTTCAGTTCCATTGCTAGGAGCGGTTTCGCAGTTAAAGATCCAGAACTTGAAAATGAAAATTCGACCCTTCAAACTAACTTTGAAAAAACCGCACCTGCGGCTTAAGTGGAAACGGACTATTAAGCCTCGTCTTGAATTTGAAAGGCGGCATCTCTTTCTTGTTTGAACAAATTATTACTCTTCACTCCTAGCTTTCTCTTCTCAACAACCTGCTTTAGTTCATTAATTTTCATTATTTGGTCTGACAAATTTTTTGGTTTACTAAGATTCAATTTCCCAACCTCAGTTGGTGAAAGATTCTTATCTTGTTTTGTTTCTAATGCAATCGCGTGAGCCAAATCATCTTTTTTCCCTTATCTGAAAGTGGCTGTTTTTTATTATGGCCATCGATACAAAGATCCCTTTCAATTAATTTTAAGCATGTAACATCCCATTCTTCTAAAAAATGCGTGTAACATCAACATAAAAGTTATTAAATTTTATGCTAATCTTTAATATAAGAAGTTAGGCTTTTATATTAACAAGAGGGGATATGCAATTATGTCATCTCAAATTGATTTTGATAAGAATATTAGACAAGCTGAAAAGGTAATCGGGGAACTTATCAGTAGTGAAGAAAAATTTGGTGGGAATATGAAAGCCGCATTTAACGCATGGAATAAGTATTACCTAAATAATAATGATCTGAAATTATCTTCGGAACAAAAGAGGGACATATCAAATAGCTTAAAGGAGGCATATGTAGCCTCGGAAGAATTTCTGAAAAGCATACAATTATTACAAGGTGAAATACCAAAACCACCAAAAATGACCGACTTAATCGATTTTTGCAAAAAATATGAGGCGGTTTTTAAATCGCATTCTGAAAGATACACCAAGGCAATGGCGAAAATGGCAATATTAAACGATCCCGTAATAGTAAATAAAATAGTGGGATTTGAGAATAAAATCTTGAAAAAAACCTCTAAGAAAGAAACGGCGCTTGAGGAGGATCTTAATGGTCAAAAAACTTTTTATAGTCTTTTAATTCAACCCGCCCAAAGAGTTCCAAGGCTTGAGATTTTGGCAAGAGAACTTGTTGGTTTTGTTCTTGTTAAGAATGTTGAAGGAAAGGATGTACCCATAGAAAGTTCTTTAGTTGCCTTGGCACGCCATTCAGGCACGAGAATTAATGAATCTTTAAGAATAGGAAAGGTCTTAGAACCTGGAATTGAAGAAAATTTCATGTTTATGCAACTACACTTAAAAGAAATAACCAACCAAGTAAAAGATAATCCACAGTTGGCACGCAAGTTAAACCTTGATCAAAAAGAAATTGAAAATCTTGTACGATCCATGGATGGACTTTCCATTCAAAGTAATGATCCAGCAGCCTTAAGTGTTAAAAATGATTGTAAAAAAGCTGTATTATCTGCCTGTGAAGATATGCTAAAGAAAATTGAAAAACAAATCTCGGGCAAGGAACCAAATACATTTAAAAAACTTTTGATTAATGTAGGTTTTATGGATAAAAATAAATATAAAGCGGATCGGGAAAATAAATATTCAATACTGTTCGATTCATATAATAAGCTTAAAAAAGAATATGAAAAATATAAGAAAGCCGAAATTCCGCAACCAATCCTAGCGGAATATAAGCAAGGAAAAAAATTAAAAAGCTCTTCAGAGATGATGGCCTTCGCTCTAGAAAAAAAACCGCCTGTGCCAGCTAGACCAAATCCACCTCCTCTACCACCACGTCCTAAGACAACTCCAAAGAGGCCCTAAGATTGTTCAATGGTTGTAATGCCATTCATATAGGGGATCAAAACATCAGGGATTTGAATACGACCCTCTTTATCTTGGTAATTTTCCATCACCGCTATTAAGGTCCGACCGACCGCCAAGCCTGAGCCATTTAAGGTATGCAGATATTCAGGTTTATTAGTAACGGGGTGTCTGTAGCGCGCCTGCATACGTCTAGCTTGAAAGTCTTCAAAATTGCTGCAAGAAGAGATTTCTCGATAACGATTTTGCCCAGGCAACCAAACTTCTAAATCATAGGTTTTAGCAGATCCAAAACCCATATCTCCTGTACAAAGCGCGACTACTCGATAGGGTAATTGTAATTTCTGTAAGACGGCTTCAGCATGCCCCACCATTTCTTCTAATACTTCATAGGAATTTTCAGGCTTTACCATCTGAAGAATTTCTACCTTATCAAATTGATGGTTACGAAACATCCCCCGTACGTCTTTACCGTAAGATCCTGCTTCCTTTCTAAAACAAGGGCTATAGCAGGTATACTTTAAAGGAAGATGATTTGTTTCTATTATCTCCTCCCTAATAATGTTGGTTACTGCAGATTCTGAAGTGGGTATTAAATAAAGGTTTGAGTCCTTGATCGCAAATAGATCATCTTCCATTTTGGGAAGTTGGCCTGTACCTAGTAAACACTCTTTGTTTACAAGATAAGGTACATAAATTTCTTGATAACCATGTTTCTCTGTATGCAAATCTAACATAAATTGCCCGAGTGCGCGATGTAAACGAGCAATTTTATCATGCAACACCACAAATCTCGCGCCAGAGAGCTTAATTCCTGCATCAAAGTCTAGATCCTTAGCACCTAAGGAAACATGATCTTTTGGTTCAAAATTAAATTCCGTCGGTTTTCCCCAGCGTCTAATTTCGACATTGTCTTCTTCACTCTTACCTTCTGGAACACTTTTATCTGGGATATTGGGCATGCTGATATAGAGTTTATTTAACTCCGCTTGAACTTCTTCTAAAGCAATCTCTGAATGAGTTAATAGAGTTCCTAAGTGAGCGACTTCTGCTAATAAGGGTTCTATATTTTGCCCTTCAGCTTTTGCAAGACCAATTGCCTTGGAACGTTGATTGCGATCATTTTGCAATTGTTGGGTTTCAATTTGTATTACTTTACGTTTGGCTTCTAGTTCCTGTAACTTTTCAACATCCAGCCTAAAACCGCGGGTAGCTAATCGCTTTGCCACACCTTCTGGATCTTCTCTTAAGAGCTTAACATCTAACATAAAAGGTCCCCACTATGTCTAGCCCTACTCATTTTGCAGAACATCAACACCTTTGGGAGGTGTAAATCTAAACTGCGAAACCGGTATATCCTTATTCAATTGAACGTCTTTAAAAATAAAATCCGAAAGTTGTCCTAATTGATCTAACACCTGCATCTCATTTAAGATCTTCGCTTTAAAGCCCAATCGGATCCATTGAAAAGATCCTTCCTCGCGTTTAGGCTTTAATTCAAAACAAGTGTCAGACCCCTGCAAGCAAGTTCCATTCTTTGAAGACAATTTCCGAATAGTAAAATCTTTATCTAAGCTAGAAACATCTCCGGTTAAAAAATAAATGGGCGCCCGGGTTTGGCCTTTATCCAGCTTTTGAACCGTGACTTGATCTAAGTCTTTATCAAAATCCCAAACAGTATTGCCATCGGCTACGATTAAGCGCTGTTCTCTTCCAAGAACCTCCCAGCGAAACTGACCCGGTTTTTTAAGCGACACTTTTCCAGAGTAGCGTTGCAATACTCTACCCTTCTCACTTTTAACGGTTTGTTGAAAGCTACCTTGAAGACTAGAAATGGGTTGTAAGAGTAGTTTTAGATCACTGCTATCGGAAGCGACAGCAAATACCCAATTGCAGTAAGATAAGGCAAAGAGTGTTAAGAACAGGCTTAAAAAAGGCTTTGATATTTTCATAGAGATCCTCCCAATCATCTTTGTTACTTTATCATAATAGCTGGAATTTTTATAACAGCTATTCAACTGAATAAAATATTGCTGGGCTCTTCCTTAAATCAATCTGGCTTAAAAGTCTTATTCTGTGGAACTTTAGTTAATATTGCCTCTCGTTCTGTGATGAGACAATATTCGTTTTTATCTTTCTTTTTTTGAATACTAATAACACCTGCTAATCCCTTTTCTTGCAATAATTGCTTATAGGTTTTTTCATTGCTGACGGTTAAGAAAAATTTTTTCTCGTTGCTAGCATACATCCATTTTTTCTTTGGTTTATCCGATGAAAGTTGATTGCTTAGAAAGTCTTTTATTTGATCTATTTCCAAGCTTTCTTTGTCATTAACGTTTTTAGCATTACCTGTTGATTTTGAAACATACTGAGGCAGTATATTTTTACCTGATTGCGTATTTGAGGCCCGACCCTTCATTAATGCTTCTGTGAGGATGCTCGGTAATATATTAAAAATGTTGCAGGATTTATATAAGTGATTACGAAATGTTTTCATCTCGTCTGTTAACACAGCGAAATTAGCTTTAATAAATTCACCCATTTTCTTTGCAAAGAGTACAGCTACAGTCTTTCGCACTTCAGATAAGGTTTTGGGATCATTAGGCATCCCATAGGCATAAGGCTTACCTGCTTCTTCAAAAGTCTTATACCCTAAAAGAAAAATTTTTAGGGAGGCATTGAACATCTTATAACCACCACTTGAAAAATCTATCTTCTCCCCCGTAAATATATTTAAATATTCTATAAGTATACCACACTCTAAACTTTCAAGTTTGTCGAGCATGCTTTTTCTAAAATCCGGTTTCCAATAATGATAAGACTCGATATAAAATGGTATATTGCTTGTAGAAAAAGCAATGGTCCAACTATCATCTCCCGAACAGGCTACACTTGCACCTGCATAGCAAACTGCTTCATAACTTAGATCATCTAATTCAAAATCTTTATCTGTAAAAAATCTAATTTTAGGAAGTTCGTTTTTTTCATGGTTTTGAAAATGAGTACTTTCATTATTAATAAATGCTATGTCGTTGGTTTGAACACCCATTTGATTCAATAATTCAATGATAATTTGTTTATTAAGATGCTTTTCAGGTAGGTAGAAATCTAAACCTTGTCCCAAATCTAAAAATGCAACGATTTGAGTCATAATAAATAAGGTATAGGAAGTTTCAGACTGACAATGACCTGAAAATAGCCTCCTTTTATCAATATATTGCATAGCATCTGTGAGATCAGGGTTCTCTTGATTCAACAAGGCATGAAGAAATGGTTTGTTCGTTATTTGTAATAATTCTGCAGCTTTGCTAGCTGGCGTAATAGGACCCTGCCATTTTTTTATTACACGCACCCCACTATCTCTTGCATATAAACCCATAGAGAAATGATGCAGTTCCCCATCTACCGGGGGAGCACCATATTCCCCTATAAAAACGTAAGGCAACTCTTCTATGAACCTTTTGGTTTCGAGCCAAACGGGGATCTCCTGCTGCATAGCAAATTCAACACTACAAGACACTTGTAGAATGATTGCAACATTTTTACCCATTCGTTTTAAAAATTTTTCAGGAGATTTATAAGGGTTGATGAGTTTTTCAGTAATGAGATTTTTATAAGAAGTGTCCATCTCCTCAAATTTTTTTCCGTTGGATATTTCTTTTGTATTAATACAAATCTGGATCTCACTCAATTCTTTGCCATACTTATCTAAAAAATCAATTAAGGTATAGCAATAGGCGGAATTTGAAGCCCAGCCACCAATGATGGCTGCAAGTTTTAAATCAGGATTAGTGCAGCGTATTTCTTCAAAGAAGGCTTTAAAATGCTTCAAATCCCCACGTCCATCTACCCCATCAACGACTAAAACTAAGTGATCTTCTGCCTTAATCGGTAATTTTTGAACTGACTGGGTAATGGGGCTGTTATTAAGTGCTCCTTTTAAAGCATTCAATTTATCTTCAACGGCTTCTATTATTTGAGACATCGTTTCCCCCTAATTAACCTTTCGCTAGCACTCTGGTAGGCAATCGAATCACCCCATTCACTACTAAAATTCCAGACAAGATCAGTAGTGCGGCAATACAGAAGTGGATCCCAACGGTTTCATTTAAGAAAAGAAGTCCTAAAGTTGTGCCAACGATGGGAATAAGATAAGTCACCATCGAAAGTGAAGTGGCTGTTTGGCTCCTCACAATTCGATAGTACATAATATACCCCAAGGTAGTCCCAAATAGCCCAAGCGCTATAATTGAGGCCCAAGTTTCTTTTGAGGCTAACAATAAATCAGAGGGCGTTTCAAAAATAAAAGCAAGCGGAATCAAATAAATAAGTGAAAGCAATAATTGAATACAGGGCGAAGTATAAGCGGGTGCATTTTTTACATATTTTCGTGCATAGACTGCGGCAATGCCATAACAACTCGATCCCAACAAACTCAATACGATCCCTGTTTTATCAAATCCCTGTTCTGATCCATTTCCTAAAAGGGATGGTAAAAATATCACCAAAAAACCTGTCATGCCTAGTAATACTCCTATTGCACGATTCCAATTTAAACGTTCATCGGATAAAAATAGATTAGCGAGTATGACAGTTAGGATAGGCACCGTTCCATTGATCAAGGCTGAAAGGCTAGTTGGGATATAAATAACGGCATAGGTATAACAAATAAAAGGCAAGCCATTAGCAAAAATTCCCAGGATAAAACAATGCATCCAAAGTTTTGGGTCTCTTGAAAATCGAAGATTTTTAAGTTTTATAAAACAAAATAAAAACAAAGTTCCTAGAAGGATCCGAATAGCAACAATGGTTAAGGGTGATACATCACGGACTGCAACTTTACAAAATAGAAAAGAAGGCCCCCAAAGCATAGCTAATACAAAAATGTCTAATAAGCCTTTTTGGAAGATCATATTTGCCCCGAGATATCATTTTTTCTAATAATAATCTTTAATCGATTGGCTGCCCTACCAAAACCTCTCGACCACCACTGGATTGAAGTGGGCTAACAACCCCGGCCGTTTCCATGGTTTCTATCAATCTTGCAGCCCGATTATAACCGATTTTTAGTCGGCGTTGCAAATGTGAAATCGAGGCTCTACGGGTTTCTGCAACAATTTGTACAGCTTCATCGTATAAATCATCCTGTTCACCATCGGTTTCATCTTCAAACCCGGCACCAGAAAAACCGCTTAAACTATTAGTACTTAAAACGTCTATGGCGTAATCCGGTTGGCCTGATTGTTTCAGTGCTTTTACCACTGCATGTACTTCTTCATCTGCCACAAAGGCGCCATGAAAACGTTCTGGTACACCCGTTCCCGGAGCTAAATAGAGCATATCCCCATGACCCAATAATTGTTCAGCGCCTTGTTGATCTAAAATGGTGCGGGAATCAATTCTTGAAGATACTTGAAACGCAATTCGGGTTGGCACATTCGCTTTAATCAGCCCAGTAATCACATCTACAGAAGGTCTTTGTGTTGCCAATATTAAATGTATACCCGCAGCTCTCGCTTTTTGGGCAATTCTTGCAATCAATTCTTCCACTTTTTTGCCAACCACCATGATCATATCGGCAAATTCATCGATAATAACCACGATATAGGGCAATCGTGTTAAGCAAGATGCTTCCCCTCCCCGCTCTGGTCGAAACAAGGGATCTAAAATCGGTTTTTTTTCTGCTTGCGCATCTGCAATTTTGCGATTATAGCCCACTAAATTCCTAACACCCAAGGCGGACATCAATTGATATCGACGCTCCATCTCTGCAACACACCAACGAAGCGCGTTAGCCGCATCTTTCATATCGGTAACAACCGGAGTTAAGAGATGCGGAATACCATCGTAAATAGAAAGTTCTAACATTTTGGGATCAATTAAAATTAAGCGCACATCTTCTGGTGTTGATTTGTATAAAAGACTTAATAACATCACATTAATACCCACCGATTTACCGGATCCGGTTGTACCGGCAACCAATAAGTGCGGCATTTTAGCTAAATTAACGACTGCTGGGTTACCAGCAATATCCTTACCTAGAGCTAGACTTAAATGTGCACTCGACTCTTGGTATTCTGAAGACTCCAAGATCTCTCTTAAACGAACTAATTCTCGAACTTCATTCGGGATCTCTAAACCAACCACCGATTTACCAGGAATCACTTCAACCACTCTCACCCGAGTTACTGACAAGGCGCGAGCCAAATCTTTTGCAAGTCCTGTGATCTTGCTTACTTTAAGACCCGCGGCCAGTTCTAATTCATAGCGAGTAATGACAGGGCCAGGATAAACACCAACCACCTTTACTTGTACACCAAATTCTAATAATCGAGCCTCTACTTCGCGAGACATAGCTTCTCGTTTACTGGATGAGATAAAGGTTTTATCTTCTTTAACTTCTGCTGCCTCTTCTAACAATGTAACAGAAGGAAGATTGGTCCCAAAAGATAATTGTGAACTCGCAGGAAGAGAAGGAATTCGGGGTTTGCTTATTCGATTTTCTAAAATTTTGGGTTTTATGGCAGGTCTTTCTTCTGCAATAAAAGCTTTCTTAACATTTTTTAAGAGGCTTGGTGAAGTAGCGAGAGGTTTAGGAGGAACACTTTTCTTTCGATTGGCAAACCACTGTTTGCACTGAAGGATCTTTTGCTTGAATTGATCAAAGGATTGATGAAGTTTCTCGCGAAATCCAAGAAATGCATTTAAAAGACCTTTACCTAAGACATCCATTAAGCCAAACCAGGAAAGCCCAGTGGCAAGGGTAATACCTGTAAAGAAAACAGCTAATAAGGTGAGGGTGCCACCTAGATGCCCTAAAGCCGGTGTTAATTCATTGCCAACGACTTGTCCTAGAATTCCACCAGCGCTAACTGGCATGCCTTTGTCTAACAAACCAAAATGCAAGCTGGCAAGCCCACAGCCTGCAATAACAGCAAGCACAAAACCAATAACACGTAATCCCCAGAGCAATCGATGAAAACCACCCCTATCGATCCGATTTTTAATGATGCAAATACTGCCGTATCCAATTAAGGCAGGAAACATATAAGCTATATAACCAAATAAGAAAAGGCAAAGATCGGCAAACCAGGCACCTGCCTGGCCGGCAGCATTATGGATCCCTTTATGCGCAGCAGTATGGGACCAGCCGGGATCAGCTTCCGAATAAGTAACCAAGGCAACCACTAAAAACACAGCAATTGCCGAGAGTAGGATAAATCCCCCCTCTTGAAGACGGTGCCATAAAATACCGGTCATTGCCTTTGAACTCGTGTCCTTAGTTGCTCTGCGCTTTTCCCGCATTTCTTGGAATCTCCCCAGCTATATATCTTAATTTAAGCATACATACTATACAGCTTCCTAATAGGCCTTGAACAGGACATTTGCATGTAAAAATAGGGATAGGGTATATTGATACATTACTAAGCAAAGAGGCTTTGGAGTTTTGATGAGTGATGTTAAACACTACCGATTATTAATATTAGGTTCAGGTCCAGCCGCATACACGGCAGCCGTTTATGCAGCTCGCGCCAATCTAAACCCTGTCCTGATTACCGGTTTTGAAAAAGGTGGACAATTAATGACAACCACTGATGTCGATAATTGGCCAGGTGATATCGAAGGCCTACAAGGCCCCGCTCTTATGGAACGCATGGAAAAACATGCAAAACGATTTAACACAGAAATTATTATCGATCACATTGTAAAAACCGATCTCAAAGTTAAACCTTTTCAGCTAATTGGGGATTCTAAAAAACTTTATACCTGTGATGCTTTGATTATTGCTACTGGCGCTTCGGCTCGATATTTAGGGCTCCCTTCTGAACAAGCGTTTATGGGCAAAGGGGTTTCTGCTTGTGCAACCTGTGACGGTTTTTTCTATAAAAACCAGGAAGTCGCTGTGATTGGCGGCGGAAATACAGCCGTAGAAGAAGCCTTATATCTTGCTAATATTGCAAAGCATGTCACGGTTGTTCATCGACGAGATAAATTTAGAGCTGAAAAAATTCTCGTCAATAAACTTTATAAAAAAGTTGAATCTGGCAACGTCACGATTATATGGGATTCCACCTTAAATGAAGTTCTAGGAAATGATACTGGGGTAACCGGGATCCAGGTACAAAATGTAAAAGACAATAGCTTAAAAGATATTTCGCTTCAGGGGGTTTTTATTGCGATAGGTCATACCCCAAATACAGGAATATTCGAGGGGCAACTTAAAATGAACCATGGCTATATCGAAGTTAAAAGTGGCAATCATGGCAATGTTACTGCAACCAGTATTCCGGGCGTATTTGCAGCAGGTGATGTGGGAGACCCCATCTATCGCCAGGCAGTAACTTCTGCAGGTTCCGGGTGTATGGCAGCCCTGGATGCTGAAAAGTATCTAGATCTTGAAAGCCAGAAGTAAGGACTAGCATAGTCCAATAACTTCTGCTAATATCCTCTCAAGTTAGTTTTCGTCTTAGTTTGTTAAAAATGAGGTTTTACACATAAAATGGCCAAAGAAGAAGCGATTGAAATGGAAGGTACGGTTCTAGAAAACCTACCTAACACACATTTTCGAGTCCAATTGGAGAATGGCCATGTGGTGATTGCTCACATTTCAGGCCGTATGCGTAAAAACTACATTCGGATCTTAATGGGTGATAGGGTTACGGTACAATTAACCCCTTATGATCTCTCTAAAGGCCGTATTATCTTTAGAAATCGCGAAATAACAAAAGATGCATCGCCCTCAGCTGAAGGTGATGAGAGCACAACCCCTAAAAAGGATTGAATTTGGATTCGGGGACAAGTCCGGGCAATTGACAAATTCTTTTTAATTTTTTCTACATCCTCTAATAACAAACTGTTCGCTTCCAGCTCAATCCTTATCCTATTGCATAATCGAGATAAACCAGAATATGAAATCCCATTCAATTCTTTTGTATCGAGGAAGAATTGATAGTGTTCAGAATTATGGAATATGTTTTATCGTCCTAATCCTCGATTCATTTTGCTTGGATCAATCGTTGATGATTTTGGAGCAATCGCTTCAATCTGGGGTGAGATGGGTGCAGTAGCCTCGCTTGAAACCGGTAAAGGGTTATTGCTTGCAATGCTTAGCGAGGGCGCTTGGAAGGTAAGCACAGGGTTGTTGTTCTTACCTTCCTCTTGTCTCGATATTGCTGCAATTGAACTAGAATTAGAAGATCGCTGGGGGACCTTTCTGAGGATTAATCCTAACAATTCTGAAGCTTCTTTTTTTAGGTTGCATTTAGGATTATCACTAATTGTACCAATAACCCCATAGTTTTGGTTCAAGTTCGTTTCATTAATATTAGATTGTGGGCTCAATAAGCATGTAATGATATTCAGACGATTATTCACATCTTCTAATGATAAACTTAATCCATCCCTAACAAAATCCTCATAATCACTTTCAAGTGATTCAATGGAAAACTTCATAACAGAGTCACCATCCTTATTTTTGACATTCACATCAGCTTTGGCTTCTGTAATCAGCCATTGAACTATTTCCAAATTTCCTTTAAAAATAGTCATGAACAAGATGGTTTCACCATCGTTTTCATCTTTATGATTCACATCGACATTGGCTTCGATGATTAGATATTTAACAATTTCCCATTGAGAATAATGTGCAGCCATATGCATAGCTTTAGCTTTTACATCCTCACTGACTTTTGCCGCTAATGATTTAACGACACCCAAATCCCCAGTGATAACCGCCGCTATAAGATTGTTCAAATCATCTTTAAATTTAAAATTTTCATTAAGCTTAGCAGCTTCAGCTAGACATTTAACAATAATCCACTGTCTACCATTAAAAGCGATGATTAAAGGCGTCATGTCGTCATTATCTCTGACATTAGGGCTGGCATTACACTCTTCAATCATCCATTCGGCGAGTTTTATATGACCCTTTTTAATTGCGCAAACTAAAGCCGTTTCGCCGGTCGTATTATTTTTGGTATCGACGTCGACTTTCGCCTCTTTGATTAACCATTTCACCACCTCAAAACTATTAAAGGTCGCTGCGACACATAAAGGAGGACCACAAGTAAATATATCTACATTTGCATTTAAATTAGCACCCTTAGTAACCAAGAATTTTACAATTTCTAATTTGTTTGTCCTACAAGCCCACATAAATGCCGTATCGATATCAGCCCCATCCAGCGTAAGCAAGCCTTTAACCATATCTAATCGAAAACGATCAAGAAGGCCAGTATGTATACAAGCTTGTTTAAAACCTTCAGTGATAGTGGCCTTCCCCGCACTTATAAAACAATTACCAATTTCCATTCGACTATTAGCAATTGCAAACATAAAAGCAGTGCATCCATTCTCCTCTTTATTGATATCCGCCTTACCTTCTGTCAACAGCCATTGAACAGCCTCTACGTTGCCATGCACAGAAAATAACATCAATGGAGTTAGATTATTTTCATATCTCCATTCAACACTGGCTCCTTGCTTAATCATAAAACTTAATAATACTCGGCTTTCTGCTGATTTTTCAACATGTGCAATTAAATGACGAAAAATTAATGGTATTAGAGGATTGGTGGGTTTCCCGCTAGCCAGGCTCCAGACGAGATTTTTAAATTTTTCGATGTCTATTTTTTTATAAAAAAGCTCTATGATAGCATCTTTATTTTTTTCCACAGCAAGGATGAAGGGTGTCCTACCCTTGTAATCCATTTCCCATACAAGGTTGGGATCTTTTTCTGAAAAAAGTTTTATGGCGTCAATATGACCTTTTTCCACAACAATCATAAGGGCTGTCCTGCCCTGATTATCTTTTTTCCATAAAAGGGCGGGATCTGTTTCTAATAAAAGTTTTATGTTGTCAATATGACCCTTTTCCACAGCAATCATAAGGGCTGTCCTGCCCTGATTATCTTTTTTCCATAAAAGGCTGGGATCTGTTTCCAATAAAAATTTTATTATCGCTTCATTTTGGTCTTCTTCTACTGCTATCATTAAGACCGTCATGCCGTCGCTCGTTACTCTCTTTACAAGAGCCCAGTGGTCGTGTTTAGCGTAGTAGTCTTTTTGTAATAAAAGCTTTAGGGTATTAATCTGCCCAGCATAGGCCGCTGCCATTAAGACTGTAAAACCCTGATCATCCGTTTTGTGTATTAAATCTTGATATTTTCCTAATAAAAACTCTATGATGTGGTTATGACCCGCTGACGCTGCTGAACCTAGAATTGTATAGCCATTCTTATCCGTTTTACATAAAAGGGTGGGATGTATACCCTGGGCAAGCAATCCCTTCACAATATCTAAATGACCCTCTTCACAAGCAATGTGCAAGGCTTCATTGGCATCCACCCTACCTGTTTTTATAAAGCATTTAACAATTTCCAGTTGACCAGTAGCGATTGCAAACTTGAGAGCAGTGCACAAGATCTGCTTTTTGTCCTCGGCAGTGGCATTGATATCCGCCTTGCCTTCTGTCAGCAGCCATTGAACTGCTTCTACGTTGCCTTGCAAAGAAAACAACATCAATAGGGTTAGATTATTTTCATTCCGCCTTTCAACAGTCGTTCCCAATTTAATAAGAAAATTTAGCAATTCTAGCCTTTCTGCTGATTTTTCAACATGTGCAATTAAATGACGAAAAATTGATGGTACTATATGCGGATTGTGTTTCCAGCTAGCCAGGGTATTGACGAGATTTTTAAATTTTTCGATGTCTATCTTTTTATAGAGAAGAATATTTTCTTGCAATTCTTTCAATCGAACAATTATAACTTTATTGAATAGGGTTCTTTTATTTATCTCAAAAGGCTTATTTATCCCTTTCTCCTTAACAGGATACTCTATAAAATATTTTGGATTTAAAATTTCCCCCACCTGTGTAATTTCTTTTACGCCTTTAACGACCTCATTCATCAAAAGGTTAACCATAACCCGATTAGATTTATTTTCTTGCACCAAACCGCTTTCTTTCAAATTAAAGCTTTTTTCATCTTCGCAAACTGCATCTTTTGTTTTGTAGCCATTATTGTCATTTCGTACCCACTCTCGATTTCTATAGTAATAAGCTTTGTAAACTCGCTCTTCAGGTTTTTTCGTTAGCAAAATAGCGTTGACTGTTTCTTTTTCTAACTTTTTAGGCAAACTATTTTCATCCAAGCTTGGGATTATATATAAATCCCAACTGCCTTTTCGGTAATCCATTAGACTAGGATCTGCCTTACTAATATAATTTTTAATGTAATTAATGGCTGGATAGACCTTTTCTTCTAATTCTTCTAAAATGTCTTCGCTAGACTCTGTCATAAACGTTTTTTCAAATTCTTCGCGTTTAGCTGTATTTAACGAATTAAAATAGCTCTGGTAACCTTCTTGAATTAATTGCTCAACTAAATCAGATCGATCGATGGGGATCTCATTATTTGCGTTAAAACCAAAAGAAGAGTGACTTCCTAACAAAGATTTTGCGAGGAAACGAAAGGCCCCATTCCGGCAGGCGGGAGAGCTTTTATCGTTACCTTCATAGGCATGTACAATATCCCAAATAGCATACAGAAGCCTTTTCTTTCTGTCTAAAATAAGACTTTCCGCAGGTTCTTTTTGGGTTTCAGTCGTTCTAGCCTCGAGATCAGAACAAGCCAACCACATTGCCATCAACAAATCGCTTAGTCGAATTGGCTCATCCATGCATTTAGCTTGATAGGGTCCCCATGCGTTACTTAAAATTAATAGGTAATCAACTTCAGCGCTCATCTTGGAATCAATGCTTTTAAGGCTCATTTGAATTTCTTGTATTTCTTCCTGCTTTTCTTTTTCACCTAGAGCAGAATATTCACTTTCTTTGTAATATTTTACATAAAATTGCCAGGCAAGGTAATCTAGCGCATCATCATAAGAACCTCCTCCTTGCACCCCCATTTTGTCGTGAATGCTTTGCCGATCTAATGCTATTTTGAGCTCGGGAGTTAAATATTGTTTGATAAGCAGTGATTCTTCTTTATTATATTTTTCAAGCAAATAGACTTCAAAGTTTTTTCCAGCATTATCCTTTATTTTAAACGTTCTAAAAACACTCGGTTTACAAATGAGTTTTTTGATAGAGGAAAAATCTCTTTCTTTAACGGCGAGTAATAAGGGCGTTTCTCCGCGTTCATTGATGGTATCGACTTTAATAGTTTCAAGGCGTAATAATGCATTTAAGAGTTTTTGGTTTTTGTGTGCAACAGCAAAATGCAGTAGAGATGGGTAGGATTGGCCCTTAAATTCAATGGGCTGATCAATCAAAGCACTATCATTTTCATGGGTTTCAAGCAGATGAATCGCCGTTTCAATATCTTCTTTTAATAGAGCATCCTTAAATAAATGAAAACCTTCTTGATATTCTTTTACTTCTAAGTCTTTTGACACTTCTTCTAAGATTACTGACATAAGGTCCCCATACACGTTTTTGATCTAATAATTTGAATTTATTGATGAGTTTTATTTCGAACCATTATCCAGGGGTCTAGCTTTATTGTCAAGGCTTGTATTTACACCCACGCGCCTCTACCAGCGGGAGCAAAGAAACACCGGATTCAATTGCCCGGACCCAACCACACTCAACTTTCAACCAATCATCACTCTTTCTTCCCGCCCCACTCTTCCTTGAGTGGTCGCTGAGCATAATTCTATCCTTATATTCTGCCGGATGGGGAGTTATTTGTAATATCTGATCCTGGGTTTGCTATGACTGGTGCAGCCTGAGTTTGCTGAGCCGTGGGATTACTGGCTACGTTATTTATGTTATTAATGTTGTTTATCGAAGATGCTACATTGTTATTGTTTATCGAAAGAGCTTGTAAGGAAAAAAGGACAGAGGAGTTGTTATTCCCTACATTGTTGTTTCCTTCGTTGTTATAGTTGTTATTCCCTTCGTTATTAGCTACCACTTGTTCAGATATTGCCTCAAAATGGGAATTAGAGGGGGCTTGTACTGGATTATTAAGTAGTTCGCTCATAAATCGTTCAGCGGTAAGTCGTACACTGATAGCCTGGAGTCGTTGTTCGGCAGTAAGTCCTTGGATCTTATCAATTAATACAAGAACATCTATCGCTTTTAGTTTTAATTCGTCTAATTGTTCTTTTAATTGTTGATCTACTATCAATTTTGTTTCTAACTCGGGGGCATTGATAATTTTAGCAATAATACAATCCTGTTTACAGTATAGATCCATCATCATGACTGCGGTTTTATCAGTTTTAGGATGGGTCAATAAGCATTTAATTATATAGAGATCAGAATCCATCTTTTTAATTAATCTTTTAAATTCACCAAACGAATCAAAGTCTGTATACTCATTTTCTTCATGTGAATCAGAGTCCTCATTGTCATTTTCTCCATACAAAGCAGACTCTTCATCGTTATCTTCAAGTGTGGATGCAATGAAATCATAATTATCTTCAAGTGTTGTAAGGGCATGTTGCAAAATAGACTCACCATTATTCTTTTTGACAGTCAGGGAAGCTTTGGCTTTATCTATCAGCCATAGAACCAATTCTGGATTTCCGTTCGAAATAGCCGTGAACAAAATAGTTGAACCATCACTTTCTTTAGTATTCACATCGATCTTGGCTTCAGTAATTAGATATTTAACAATGACATTTTGATTATAAAGAGCAGCTACCAGAAGTGCCTTCGGTTTTTCAGCTTCGCTCACTTTTGCCACTAGCGAGTCAACCGTATTCAAATCTCCGATGGTAACAGCATACATGAAATTAGCTAAGTTGTTTGATTTTTCTTCGTCTACGATTAATGAAATTTCGCCTGCAGGTGATGACATAAGTACCTCCATACACTTCGAGTTTGATTAAGAATTGAACTTCGAAGTATTATCCAAGAGCTAAGACTCCATTGTCAATACTTGTATTTACCCAACCATTTGGAAGATTTTCAGATAGTATTAAGTTCAGCAAGCAAAAATGGTTAAAAGCATTTCTAAATTCTATAGATTAAATTTGGCACCCAGCTAGTGATAGGTTACATCATGTTATGATTTTTTTAAAAATAATTCGGTCTTATTTGACCTTACAAGGGATATCGATATTTACCCTTAATTCCCCATTTTCTACCGTTACGCTAACCCGCCCACCACTCGTGGCAAGCGTTCCAAACAAAATTTCGCTGGCTAAGGGCTTCTTTAATTTGTCTTTAACAAGACGTGCCATGGGTCGTGCTCCCATTTGCTTGTCGTATCCTTTAATAGCCAACCAATCTCGCGCACTAATATCCACTTCTAAAGTGACGTGTTTTTCCAGTAAACGAGCCTGTAATTCAGCTAAGAATTTTTCGACAATTAAATCGACGGCTTGCATGCTTAAAGATTTAAATTGAATAATTGCATCTAAACGATTGCGAAATTCTGGTGGAAATTTCTTTTTAAGTGCACCTAAGGCATCTGAACTATGATCTTGTTCTGTAAAACCCATAGAGGCTCTATTGATATCTTCTGCCCCAGCATTAGTGGTCAAGACTAAAATCACATGTCTAAAATCGGTTTTTCGGCCATTGGTATCGGTTAAAGTACCATGATCCATGACTTGCAATAATAGATTGTAAACATCTGGATGTGCTTTTTCTATTTCATCTAAGAGTAAAACACAATGCGGATGTTTATTAACCGCATCGGTTAATAAGCCGCCTTGTTCAAACCCTACATAACCAGGAGGTGCGCCAATGAGTCGTGATACGGTATGGCTTTCCATATATTCGGACATATCAAAACGAACCAATTCTATCCCTAATAAATGCGCTAACTGGCGGGTGACTTCTGTTTTACCTACCCCTGTAGGGCCCGCAAACAAAAAGCTTCCCACCGGTTTTTCAGGATCACCTAAACCCGATCGACCCATTTTAATAGAATCCGATAAAGCAGAAACCGCTTCATCTTGACCAAAAATCACTAATTTTAAATCTCGTTCCAAATTACGTAATGCGGTTTTATCGGAAGCCGATACCGATTTTTCTGGAACTCTTGCAATCTTAGCGACAATACGTTCAATATCCGACACGCTAATTAATTTTTTACGTTTATTGGGGGGCAATAATCTTTGGTAAGCGCCCGCTTCATCGACAACATCAATCGCTTTGTCTGGTAAAAATCGATCGGAAATATAGCGATTTGCCATTTCTGCGGCCGCACGCAAGGCAGCAAAAGAATATCGTACTCCATGGTGTTGTTCAAAGCGATCTTTTAATCCCTTTAGAATATCGACTGTTTCCTCGACTGTGGATTCTTTTACATCGATCTTCTGAAAACGTCTTGCCAATGCCCTATCCTTTTCAAAAATACCCCGGTATTCTTGAAAGGTGGTAGATCCTACGCACTTTAACTCGCCCGAGGCAAGTAGAGGTTTAATTAAATTCGAAGCATCCATCACGCCACCAGAAGCAGCCCCTGCCCCAATAATCGTGTGAATCTCATCAATAAACAATACAGCGCCCGATTCGCGTTTTAGTTGCTGTAGAAGTGCCTTAAAGCGTTTTTCGAAATCACCTCGGTATTTAGTACCCGCTAAAAGAGAACCTAAATCCAAAGAATAAAGTGTACTGTTTTTAATGGCTTCTGGAACTTTACCTTCTACCACTAATTTTGCAAGGCCTTCTACAATGGCAGTCTTTCCAACCCCTGCTTCCCCCACAAAAAGTGGATTATTTTTACGGCGCCGACACAATATTTGAATGGTTCTTTGGATCTCATCTTCTCGACCCACCAAAGGATCTATTTTGCCAATTTTAGCCTGATTATTTAAATTAATGGCATAACTTTCTAAAGGACTTCTGATCGATGATTCTGCAGACATCTCATCTTCTTGTATGGGAGAAACTTCGGATTCTGGATTTTCCTCAATTTTATTTACACCATGGGAAATGTAATTAATAATATCTAATCGTGAAACATTTTCCTTCTTTAAAAAATAGACTGCTTGACTTTCTTGTTCGCTAAAAATAGCCGCTAATACATTAGCGCCACTCACCTCTTCTTTGCCTGCGGATTGTACATGAAAAACGGCTCTTTGTAATACCCTTTGAAACCCTAAAGTGGGTTGAGTTTCCCGGTGATGATCGGTGCTGGGTATTAATGGGGTTGTTTCATCAACAAAAGCAACGAGATCTAAACGTAATTGATCGATATTAGCATGACAAGCTCGTAAAACCTCTACCGAGGCTGAATTATCTAAAAGAGCTAATAGTAAATGCTCTACGGTCATAAATTCATGACGCTTATCCCTTGCTCCCTTAAAAGCAAGATTTAAGGTCATTTCTAATTCTTTACTCAACATGATGTCATCTCCTTCAACATCTTTATTTTAACTTCCTGTTTCTTTAATTTTAACCAGCTCCTTCCATTCTGCATAACAATGGAAACTGGTTTCTTCTTGCATATTCGTTCACTTGGACTACTTTGGTCTCCGCGATTTCTTGAGTGTACAATCCACAAACTTCGCTGCCCATTTGGTGCACTTTCAGCATAATCTCCTGTGCACTTTGGGTGTCTTTCGAAAAATACCTTTCTAGTACGTCTACGACAAAATCCATGGGTGTATAATCATCATTCATTAAATAAACCCTATAAAGCGAGGGACTCCTAAACTTTGAAGTTGATTCAGACTCCAAGACCAATTCTGGTTGGAGAGGATTAATACGCTTTTTAGTGCTCATATATAATAAATAATAGCTAACTTTCTGTTTACTGCTTAACTATTTGACCCGACCTACCATTTATTGTTATTCATTTTTTTTCAATTTATTTCTATTATTTTTAATATAAGGGGGCTTGACTCAAACATAAATATAGTCAACATTAGGGAACTACATCAAAGATGTGAAGGATACTTAGTATGGCAACTGGTACTGTTAAATGGTTTAACAACCAAAAGGGATTTGGCTTTATCTGTAGCGAGGAGGCAGGGGAAGATATTTTTGCCCATTTTTCCGCGATTGCTATGGAGGGTTATAAGAGTTTAAAAGCCGGCCAAAAGGTATTATTTGAGGTTATCACAGGGCCTAAAGGCTTACATGCCACCAATATTCGTCCTGATGATGGATCTTAAAAAAACCAAATACTTACCCTTTACACATGCATGTGTTTTATCATTGCTTCTCCAAAGCCAGAACAACTGACCAATGTCGCTCCATCCATTTGGCGTTCAAAATCGTAAGTCACTGTTTTGGCTGCTATTGCTTTTTCAATACCGGTAATAATGAGATCGGCTGCCTCGTTCCATCCCAAGTGTCTTAGCATCATTTCTGCTGATAAGACCAAGGAACCTGGATTAACGCGATCCTGGCCTGCATACTTAGGTGCGGTTCCATGGGTGGCTTCAAATAAGGCAATGCTATCCGATAAATTAGCCCCTGGTGCAATTCCAATCCCCCCCCACTTCTGCAGCCAAGGCATCTGAAATATAATCGCCATTGAGATTTAAAGTGGCAACAACACTATATTCATCTGGTCGCAATATTATTTGTTGTAAAAAAGCATCGGCAATCACATCGTTAATCACAATGTCTTTTCCAGTACGGGGATTCTTTAAAACATGCCAAGGGCCGCCGTTTAATACGGTTGCGCCAAATTTCTGTCTGGCCACTTCGTATCCCCATTCTTTAAAGGCGCCTTCGGTAAATTTCATGATATTACCTTTATGCACCAAGGTTACCGTTGGCAGATCATGATCAATAGCATACTGTATTGCTTTTAGAACTAAACGAGTACTCCCCTCTTTAGAAACAGGCTTTATTCCTATGCCGCAATTGCTTGGGAAACGAATTTGTTTTACCTTCATTTCTTCAATTAAAAAACGGATCACTTTGTCGGCCTCAGGACTATTGGCCTGCCATTCAATTCCCGCATAAATATCTTCTGAGTTTTCTCTAAAAATAACGACGTTCACTCGTTCAGGATGTTTTACTTGACTCGGGGTTCCTTCAAAATATCTAACGGGTCTTAAACAAATATATAAATCCAATTGTTGTCGAAGAGCAACATTAATCGATCGGATCCCACCACCAACAGGTGTGGTTAGAGGACCTTTAATAGCCACTAAAAATTCACGGATGGCTGTTAAAGTTTCATCGGGTAACCATTGATTTTCACCATAAACTTTTGTTGCCTTTTCACCCGCATAAATTTCCATCCAAGCAATCGATCTTTTTCCCTGATACGCTTTATCAACAGCAGCATCCACGACTTTTTTCATTACCGGTGTAATATCCACACCTATTCCATCGCCTTCAATATAAGGAATATAAGGGTGATCTGGAACGAGAAGTGTTCCATCCGGTTGAATGGTTATTTTTTCTCCCTGTTTTGGTACCACAATTTTTTGATAAGCCATGTTTTGCTCCAGTTTGTACATATCATCTAGAATATAAAAGACTATAGATCAGAAACAAGGCCTTCGGAAAAAAAGATATTAGTTTGCTTTCTTAGTATTTTCTTCTATCTCATTTCTTGACTATCCTATAAGATAGCAAACGTTTCATAAAAGCTGTTAGTAAAATTATGTTATCTAAACGAATACTATTGGGGTGGTTGATATTTAGTCTAACGTTTGGGTACCTACCCACTGCGGCTGCATCTACTAAACAAGGTTTAGAAGCTTCTCGTACACTCTTTGTGCAAGCCGAAGCTGCCCTTGCACAAGGCAGACAGACCCAATACCAAACTCTAAAAAAACTTTTAATAAAATATCCACTATATCCTTATTTACTCTATAGCGAATATGACAAACGTCTAACCACGGTGTCAAACCTCGAATTTCAAGAATTTATGGATAACTATCCGGATACCCATCTTGCAGAACAATTTCGAAGCCGCTGGTTACACTTAAAAGCCAAACAAGATGATTGGCAAGGTTTTCTAAAGGCTTACCAACCGACCGAAGATGTGGCTTTACAATGTCATTATCTTTGGGCCAATTTGCAATTACATGATGATCCTAATATCGTTTTAAAACAAATTACCCCTCTATGGCTAAATGGTAAAGTACCTCCTAAAAGTTGTGAGGCCGTATTTGCAACCTTCGAAAAGAGTTCTCTGATGACTCGCTCATTGGTCTGGCAACGTATTAAATTGTTTATCAATGAAGGCAATGATCCACTGGCCCGTAAGATGTCGCGTTATCTTAAGAAATCGGAAGTTGCACTCGTAGAATTGTGGTTGATGATCCACAATAATCCTTATTTGGTTACCCAAAAAAAATATTTTTCTAGTAACCATCCTGCCTATCTAGAAATGATCGTCGATGGCGTTTCTTTAATTGCTAAAACGAAACCAGAGTCTGCTATCGAAATTTGGCAGCAAATTGGACGTCAATACCCTTTCACAGAACGCCATTGGGGTTTGGTGGTTCGCGCGATTGGACTTGCTTATGCCTTTCAAAAACACCCAGAAGCCGAAAAATGGTTAGGCAAAGTCCCTAATATTTATGCCAACCAACAAGTGCATGAATGGCGGGTGCGAGTAGCGCTGGCTAAAGAAGATTGGCCAATGGTATTACGATGGACCAAGGGTTTGCCTGATCCTTTATCAAAAACAGATGAATGGCAATATTGGCATGCTCGTGCATTGGATATGGTGAATCACCGCCAAGAAAGCCAAACTATCTTAAGCCGTTTAGCAAAATCTCGGGGATATTATGGTTTTCTGGCTAGCCACCATTTACTGAAACCCTATCTAATGGGTAATAACAAAACCTTGGTTGAACGAAGTTTAATTCAAGCAATGTCAGAAAGAACCTCTGTTTTAAGGGCACGCGAATTATATCAATTAGGCCGTTTAAATAAAGCCAAAACCGAATGGCAATTTGTTACTAATCAAATGACAGACAAAGAAAAACATGCCGCCGCCTATTTAGCTTTAAATTGGGGTTTACCAAATTGGTCTATTTTAGCTTTGTCTAAATCCACAAATAAAGATGATCTCAAGCTTCGTTTCCCTGTGGTTTATGGCCAACGTATTTTGCAAGAAGCAACAAGACACAAATTAGATCCTGCTTGGATCTTAGCGATCACACGACAAGAAAGTGCCTTTGTACCCCATGCGAAAAACCCTTCAGGCGCGATGGGGTTAATGCAATTACTGCCGGGCACAGCAAACATGGTTGCGCGCAAACATCAAATAGCTTATCCAGGGAGCCATGGTTTACTAGAACCTCATACAAATATTCAATTAGGTAGTGGTTATCTTAAAATGATGCTGGATCAACATAAGAATAATGCTGTTCTCGCCACAGCTGCCTATAATGCTGGCCCGGGGCGCATTCGAAATTGGCTTCCCAATTATGATATGGCTGCCGATCTCTGGATAGAGACTATCCCCTTTAAAGAGACTCGGGAATACGTTAAAAATGTCTTAACTTACACCGCTATCTACCAGGAAATGCTGGGTAAAACCCCAAGCCTTTCGCGCCATATGCCCTATATCCCTAGCAACAAGGAGTGAAGGGGTCCTATCGATCCTTTTTATATAGCTTTCTTACAGATTCTGTTGTATGATGGCTCCGTTGATCGCCTCTCCCTCTAGGGCACCTCCTTAAGCGTAAGGCTACAACAAAACACTCGTAAACCTTACGAAATATTCATTTAAGTATTGTATTAATACACTTAATTTACGCCTATTCTCTAGGCGCTTAGGAGCTTATTGTGACTACTCAATCTATTGAAGACATGACTACTCAATCTTTTCAAGACATGACTACTCAATCTTTTCAAGACATGACTACTCTGTCTTTTGAAGGCATGAATCTACACCCAATATTACTGAAGGCTATTAAGGCCAATGGTTATATCAACCCAACGGAAATCCAACAGAAGGCGATTACAGAAGTCATGCAACGCAAAGACGTTTGGGGATCTGCGGAAACCGGATCTGGTAAAACCGATGCCTTTGTGATCCCAGCCGTTCATTTATTAATGGAATTCCCCCCTAAAGTCCAAGCCCAAGGGCCTCGAGTGCTTATTTTAACCCCTACTCGAGAATTGGCAGGGCAAATCAACGATTCCATCGCCAAAATGACCAAATTCACCAATTTCCGGTATGGCACCATCACGGGTGGTGTTCCCTACTATGCACAAGAACAACTCTTACGTCGACCGCTCGATCTATTGGTAGCAACGCCAGGTAGATTGATGGATCATATGGAACGTGGGCGAGTCGATTTTTCAAGGCTAGAACTCTTTATTTTAGATGAAGCCGATCGCATGTTAGATATGGGCTTTGTGAGAGATATGGAGCACATTCAAAAGTCCTTGCCTAAAGAACATCAAACCTTATTGTTCTCTGCTACCTTAGATGGCAGCATACAAAAAATTTCACGTCAGTTCCTAAAAAATCCCGTGATTATTCAATTAACCACTGCCACTGCGAAACATGCGCTCATTTCACAAAGAGTACATTTAGTGGATGATTTTAATCATAAACGAGCCTTATTAAATCATATTTTAGTAGAGCCGGATATGTGGCAAGCCATTGTCTTTACCGGTACTAAACGCAGTGCCGATGAATTAGCCGATGACTTATCTCGACGAGGTATTGTTTGTGCCGCCTTGCATGGCGATATGAAACAAAGCAAGCGTACTCGCACTTTAGAGCGCATGCATAAAGGACAATTACAAGTACTTGTTGCAACCGATGTTGCCGCACGTGGTTTAGACGTTAAAAAACTCTCTCATGTTATTAATTTTGATATGCCACGATCAGCAGAAGACTATGTTCACCGAATTGGCAGAACGGGTCGCTGCGGTAAAAAGGGTGTTGCAGTTTCATTGGTTGGCCCTAAAGATACAGGTCTACTGGCGCAAATTGAGCGATTTACAGGCCAACGTTTAGAAAGAAAAATCATAGAGGGTTTAGAACCTAAACGTCCTCAAAGTTCAAATTCTTCAAATGGTTCTGGATCGAGATTCCGCTCTGGTCCCTCGAATTCTAAACCTAGTGGTAGTGGCAAAAGAAGCTTCTCATCCGCTAGAAAAGGGGGAGGTGAGGCCCGCACAGGTTCCTTTGGTAGAAAACCGGTTGCTAAAAAAGGATTTGCTTCCTCACAAGGCGGTCGCTTCGAAAAAAGTCGGGGATAGGTCAGCAAAGGGGTCAAGTCTCTGACGAAAGACTTGACCCCTCTTAGATGCTATATTTGTTTTATGGCTATTGATCCTGATACAAAGCCCAATTCACTTGATGCACTCCATTTTTTAGTGAGCGCAAAATTTCGTTTTCGCCGCTTGACAGAGGCACAATTACTAGCTGAATTTTTGGCAAAGGCCTGCCCAAATCCCCCATTGGCCACGATGGGGATCACCGAAATATTAATGAATGCGATAGAGCATGGAAATCTTGGGATCGGGTTTGAAGAAAAATCTAAATTACAATCTGAAAATAGATGGTTAGAAGAAATTGATCGCCGTTTGGAACTCCCTGAACATATCAATCAAACGGTCGAGCTTGAATTTACCAAAACCAATACCCATATTCAGATCAAAGTAACCGATCAAGGAAAAGGATTTGATTGGCGCCAGTTTGAAGATAAAGATCCTAAAAAAGCGCTCTGCACTCATGGTCGGGGGATTACCATAGCCAAAGACTTAGTCTTTCAAAAGCTAGAATACTCTGAAAAGGGGAATGAAATTACTTGTACTATTGCTTTGGAGGAACCGAGCAAAGGGGTCAGATCTTAAATGTTAAATCCAAAGCTGTTTTTCATTAAAAATATACGTTTGGGATTTAACATTTAAGATCTGACCCCTTCGGCCGACCCTTCGGCCGGTCCTTTTGTGGCAAGCCCCATATCCAGAAGCTCTCTTAAAACAACAGCGAACATTGTAAAATCCAATATGGGAGAATTTTTAAGCTCTGTTACAAAATATTCCCAACGTTTTACCAAAAGAGTATGTTTTTTAAACCAGCGATCGATCAACAACTCTGTTTGATTCAAGGCACTGCCATTATGATGAATAATACTAATGGTTAGATTTCTTTGCTGTCGATCAAGATCATCCCTAAAAGCGGCCCTCGCCAAGGCTTCCCAATGATTACTCACTACATGTCTTTTAATTAATTCACGGAACCAATCTAATTGTAAGCGATGACCAATCGAGTAGTAAATGGCAGCAACCTGTGGCATCGGTATCTTATGGATAGTCGATGCTTCGACAATATCTAATGCAGAAAACATGGCGGTCATGCTACTCACACGATAGGCTAACTCCTTAGGAACATAACCTTGGATTAAGTTTTCTGCCATTGGATCTACTTCTGTTTCTTCACTCGACAAAAATTCTGGCAACGCTTGGCTTAATTCTGAAACTAAGGGACCGAATTGTTGAATATTTTCTCCGATATTAATTCCCTCGCGACGATTTCCAAGAAACCATCTTGCCCCTCGTCTGATTAAACGATTGACCTCCTGTAGCATCTTCATCTGAATAGCAGGATCAACAAAGGTGTTTAGTCCATCGATCATTTTTTGATATTCTGACATTTTGAATATCTCGCGAGAAACGGTATAGGCACGAATAATATCAGGAATTTCTGAACCCGTTTCATCTTGTAAACGGCTTACAAAACTTATCCCCATTTCATTGATAACAGAATTACTTAATTGAGTGGCAATAATTTCCCGCTTCAAACGATGTTGAAGCATATCTTGCTTAAAGCGCTCCCGCAGAGGTGTAGGAAAGGCTCCCTCAAGATCTTTAAGAAAGTAAGGATCTTCAGGTAAATCGGAGCCTAGGATTTCCTCTTTTAAAACGGTCTTGCAGTAGGCCATTAGCACTGCTATTTCAGGCCTTGTCAGCCCTAAGTTATTTAATTTTCGACTGGCAATTTCTTCTTTATCGGGTAAACATTCTAATACCCTATTTAATTTTCCTGCTTTTTCCAATTCTTGGATCAATCGACCGTACATTTCCAAATTTTCAACCGCTTGGGAAACAGTAACACTGATTGCTCGAGTTTGAAAACGATTATTCCTTAATACCAAGTCGGCAACCTCATCTGTTAAGGCTACCATCAATTCATTTCTTTGTTTTTCAGTGAGATCACCATGATCAATCACAGCGTTTAATAAAATTTTGATATTGACTTCATTATCTGAACAATTAACACCACCTGAATTATCGATGGCATCGGTATTAATTCTTCCCCCCACTTTAGCATATTCCACTCGACCAAATTGAGTAAACCCTAAATTACCCCCCTCTGCCACCACTTTGCATCTTAAATCTGCACCATTAATACGAAGGGCATCGTTGGCTCTATCACCAACGCTGTTATTATCTTCTTTTTTGGATTTTACATAGGTCCCAATACCACCATTCCAAAATAAATCAACCGGCGCTTTTAAGATAGCCTGGATCAATTCATTAGGAACGACCCTATCCTTGTAAAAATCAAGAGCCTTCTGAGCCTCCTTGGATAATTCAATGAATTTTGCAGAGCGTAAAAAGACACCACCACCTTGTGAGAGAAGACTTGGGTTATAATCACTCCAGGCTGAACGAGGCAAATCAAACAACCTCTTACGTTCTTCGAAACTTTTTGCAGGATCTGGGTTGGGATCTAAGAAAATATGTATATGATTAAAAGCCGCAATCAACTTTAAATTTTTAGAAAGCAGCATCCCATTTCCAAATACATCCCCCGCCATATCTCCAATACCAAAGGCTGTTATTTCTTTTGTCTGGATATCAAAACCCTTATCTTGGTAATAATCAAATCCCATTTCTTGAAAATGCTGTTTAACCGACTCCCAAGCACCTCGGGCTGTAATGCCCATTTTTTTATGATCGTAGCCTGAAGAACCCCCAGAAGCAAAAGCATCTCCTAACCAAAACCCATACTCTTTAGCAATCTGATTGGCGATATCCGAAAAAGTTGCTGTCCCTTTATCGGCAGCCACGACTAAATAAGGATCGTCATCATCATAACGAATTGTGTTTGGAGGGTTTAGAATTTCGTTACCTTTGTAATTATCGGTTAAATCTAATAACCCGCGAATTAAAGTTAGGTAACAATAGATCACTTCTTCCATCATTTGCTCGCGAGTTAAGGAATCATGCATTCGCTTAACCACAAACCCACCTTTAGCCCCCATGGGTACAATCACGGCATTCTTCACTTGCTGGGTTTTCATCAATCCTAGGATTTCTGTTCGAAAATCCTCACGCCTATCCGACCAACGAATACCACCTCTTGCCACCTTGGCGGCTCGTAAATGTATGGCTTCAACTCGAGTTGAATAGACAAAAATTTCATATAAAGGAACTGGCGAAGGCAATTCTGGAACCTTAGAAGATTGTAATTTAAATGAGAAATAAGGCTTAACTGAATGATCATCCCTTTGATAATAATTGGTTCGCAGAGTTGCAAAAATAGCATCTAGATAACGGCGTAAAATGCGATCTTCATTTAAATTACTAACCCCTTCCAATGCCTTTTCAATTCGTTGTTTATGAAGCAATTGTTGGGATTCGGGAATTGAGTGTTCGGGATCAAATCGGAGTTTAAAAAGTTCAATTAATAAGGCTGAAATGTCTGCATTGGCTGTTAAGGTATCTTCAACATGATCTTGGCTAAAGCTAAAACCCGTTTGCCAAAGATATTTGGCATAGGCCCTAAGAACCATAATCTCCTGCCAGGTTAGCTTAGCTCCCAACACTAAACGATTAAAACCATCGTTTTCGGCTTCGCCTTGCCAAATTCGAGCGAAGGCTTCTTGGAAAATATCCTTAATCAACTCTGTATTAAAGATCCCACCGGTTTTATGAACCATACGATAATCATTAATCCAGATAGAGTCGCTGCCATTCTTGGGCGTAATTTCATAAGGCCTTTCACTAATAATTCTAAGACCCATATTTTCTAAAATAGGAACCACATCTGATAAAGGTATGGTTGCTCCCTTTCTAAACAATTTAAAACGTATTACCTCCTCGGTATCTTCCAAGGGGTGATACATGCTCATCGCAAGAGGTTTTTCAGTAGAAAGCGTTTCAAAATAATCAATATCATTCACAGCAAGCCGGGCAGAAAAAGCTTCTTGATATCCTGCTGGGAAGGCATATCGATAACGTTTAAATAAATCATTAGCACGCTCTTCCCCGCTGTGCTCTACCAACACATCTCTAAGATCGTCATTCCAAGTACGCCCAGCTTCAGCCAGTGTATGCTCTAAAGCTCTTAAATCATACACAACTTCTTTTCTGGGATCTATTCTAACGACAAAATGAATTCTGGCTAAATTAGATTCGGTGAATCGAGTGTAAGATTCTACCTCTGTACCTTTAAATCCTTGGAGTAAAATTTCTTCAAATTTCTCGCCCAATGCTGAATTATATTTTTCTCTTGGAACATAAACCAAACAGGATATAAAAAAGCCAAAAGTATCTACTCGGACAAACAATCGAATTCGCTGACGTTCTTGGAGATGTAAGATCCCCGTAGATAATTCCAACAATTCTGTTTCACTGGACTGAAATAATTCATCTCTAGGCAAAGTTTCTAATATATTTAAGAGGAACCTTTCATTATGGCCTTTTGGTTTAAATCCGGCTTTCTTCAAAACGTGATTAACCTTGCTGCGCAAAAATGGGATCTGCTCGGGGCTGCTATTATAAGCAACGGCTGTATATAGACCCGTAAAACGCCGTTCAAGAATGACATTACCTTTTTCATCGAATTGCTTTACGGAAATAAAATCTGTAAAGGCCGGGCGGTGCACCGTTGAACGAAAATTGGTTTTTCCGACAATTAACGGTTGTTTGGATAAAATCAATTCCTGCGCGGAATTTGGGAGATCGGATAAATGATAGGACCCCATTATATCTTTAACAATCTTCAAGATCCCTAATTCTTTGCCAGAAACAGTTTCATAGGATGCCTCCTTTCCTTGCCCCACTATTTTAAGTTCGTCATAACCCAAAAAAGTAAAATGATCATCAATCAACCAACGAATAAATGCGATTGCTTCATTTAATTCTGCTTTTTCAATGGAGAGCGGGTTCGTTTCAAGCTGATTTAACACTGATAAGGCTTGGCTCTTCATCTTAGGCCAATCGTCAACGACGGTGCGAACACTATTTAAAACAGACATCATTTCCTGTGTAATATTTTCTAAAACCGCCAAGTCGCTTTGACGATCGATTTCTATATAAATAGCGGCTTCTAAGACGCAACCAGGTTCATCAGCTGACTGCTCATTGAGTACTTCTGTTACTTTACCCTCCGAGTCTCTTCGAAATCGCATACTGCCCATATGAATAATCAAATGAATATTTAAATTCAAACGATGTAGGGCCATACTAAGGGAATCAACTAAAAATGGCATATCATCAAAGGAAACTTCAATGATTGTATGGGTAGACTGCCAACCTTGTTTTTCTAATTGGGGATTAAAAACTCGTACTTTAGCCTCTCCTGGTTTTCGTTGATAAATGTAATTCCAGTGAGAGATAACAACACTATACAAATCCATTAGGCTACGGGATGAGAGATCTTCAGGAGAAACGCTTAAAAAGTATTGGCGAATAAAGCTTTTAACGAGGGGGACTTCTTCATGGGGCAGCTTTTCGGAGATATATTCCACTAAACGTTCTATGACTTCCAGTCTATTGTCTTCAAACGACATAAAAACCTACCCTAAACTGCTTGTTGATATCATCATATAAATATAAGCGCAGATCAACTAAATAACCATTTGGGCCTAGCACCCCAATTTAACTGTATATAATATCAGATTCATTAAGCTTACTAATATTTTGAAAACATGTTAAAATGGTTTTTTCTTTAGAAACAGTGAAGGCGAGGTTTATTAGTATGCCAACAGAACTTGAAAAGAAAACAACAGCCATCAAGACTATTCAAAAAACGATTAAAGCGTATTTAGAAAAAAAACGTAATGCTTTGCAAAATATAACCTGGGCAACCGGATCTCCCGGCAAATTCCTATTACCAGCCCTGCCCCACACAGATTTTACACTGACACCAACCGGAATGCTTTTAGAGCAGGGCAAAGCACCTTTGGGTGGTGAGCTTGGAACCGGCGCTAATGCCGATGGCGTTAACCAATCTTCACTTTCCGGTGTTGAACCTCAATATTTAGAGATTGCATTTCGATATGCCAAGGAGACAAAGAGTTTAAAGGATATCCATACATTAAAAGCGGAACTGCAATATTTATTCAATCATTTAAGAACTAAACCAAAATTTGATGCCATCGATTCCAATAAACTAGCTTCATTGAATTTAAATTTACTAACGCTAAAACAATTAGACGCTGAAGTTTACGAAAAAGAATTCAAAGAACGGGCTTTATTACTTCAAGATTCGATAAAAAACCAAAATAATTGGATATTGTTAAATATCATTGATACGGTTATTACCCATTTTTCAAGTCCTGCCATTAGTACCCCTATTCAAAATGAAACAGAGGTTGACAAAGTCATCAAAGAATTTGAAGCAAAAGGTTATCAATGGTTTTGGGATAAAAAGAGTACTCCAGAAATACTGTTCGGCGATGATAGTGAAGAACGTTCCATACCCGCTGATATTTTAAGACAACCTTGCGATGGTGATAATTTAATTCCTTATCTAATTAAAAATTCACTTAACAAAACAGAATTTAAGGATGAACATTTGAAACATATCTTGGCACGCATTGAATACACCAAGATTTTCTTACCAGAAAAATTTCAGAAACACACAAAAAAATGCCTAGAAGCTTTAAATGGAACCAAAGAAAATTACAAACAACAGATTGAAATTTATTCAAAAATAATTGAAAACAATGATCATCTCAAATTTTCGACAGAAGACATGGTATTTATGAGAAATAGCAACCCTATCCCTTTGGTATTAGCAACCACAATCACTCTGACCAAAGAAAAATTAAGCGAGGCTCAAGGAGAAAAATTATATGAAGGAACCCTTAAACTGGGGCAAGAGATTACTATTATTATCACCAATGAAGAAAATCGTCCATTACTAAACCAATATTTAAGTAAACATAAACTTCGAGGGCAGATATTTACTTATAGTGAAGCAGAAGCAAAGAAAACTTTAAAGATGAACTGATGGCAGAAAAAATGCAAAGTTTAAGGGATTATTTTATCTTTAAAAATTTTAATAATTTTTCATTAAAGACACATTTTTTTAATAATAAGCTTTTGGTTTTAATTTGATTAAACCGAATAGCCATATGTAAGGCAAAGTTTTTATCCGTGCCTAATAATAACAGTGGGATCAAGTCTTTGTGATTTTCTTCCACAGCTAAACTTAAAGGAGTTTGGCCGCAAAATTTATAAAAGGAAATATCAGAAAGTACCGGTAATTTTAATAGTGCTTGTAAGACTTCTTTATTGGCGTTTTTAATAGTAGTGTAAATAAGTTGGGCATGAAGACTTACTCCCTGAACGGGATCTAAAAAGGCGTTTTGGTGATCGTTTAACAAGGCCAGCGCAGAATTGGTATCTGCTGCAGCTAAGCAAGTCACGATCCCTTGATATAAGATGTCAATCATGGTCTTCTCGGGTATCTCATTAATTACCTATTTGTTATCATATCACAAATTCCAAGATTAAAAATACGCCTTAGCTAGATGTTTTTACAGTACAAGGAGCCAGAACTGGTCCATTAGCGTATTTTTACTCTAAAATTATGTCATTTTTGTACTAAGAAGCACGCAAAGACGGGTAACTCGAAGCCTTATTACGAATTCGTTCACGATATTTTTCAATACTTTGAATAGTGAGTGGTCGACGTCTATCGTCTTTTAATTCGCCATTTAAACGCTGGGCTAATTGTTTCGCGGTTCTTAGCATCAATTCAAAAGCTGCAATAGACTGATTAGGCTGAGTGACTTCAAAAAATAAAGTAATGCCTGGTGTCATCACCTTATCTATTTTGGATAATTCAAAAAAGCCGGGTTCAACAGAAGACACCACAGAAAATACAGAATCACCACTCCCATCTCTCTCTTCATGTCGATGGAAAATCTGCATATCACCATAATATAAATTAACTTCTGAAAAAGCCTCTATCAATTTTTCGCCTGTAAAAATGCTATCACCTTTTGACATAACATAGAGTGAAATGATTTCTGGCATTTTAGATGAATACTGGGGTTCCACAATCCTCGTTTTATCCATTGAACCTGCTTCATCAAACACAATATCCAGCTCATCGAAGTGTTCTTCGTGTTCATCAAAATCTCTTGTCCCGAAAATACCCCAACCGCTTCTTTCAACCTTTTCCAGTTTTCTTTTTTTAGTTCTATCGCGGCGAAGATCCCAAATAATCCCGAGGATGATGACAACCCCAACACATAACAAGAGTATTCTAAGACTGTTTTCCATCATTGATGCTCCAATAACTATTAACTGGCCACTAAGGCCGCCGCTTCCTCTACGTCCACAGAGACTAATCGTGACACACCGGGCTCTTTCATGGTAACACCCACTAAATGATGCGCCATTTCCATGGCCAGTTTATTATGCGTAACACAAACAAACTGAACCGTTGTCGATAAACGCTTCACTAAATCGCAGAATCGACTAACATTCGCATCGTCTAAGGGAGCATCCACCTCATCTAATAAACAAAAAGGCGCTGGATTCAACTGAAATATAGCAAAAACCATAGCAACCGCCGTCAACGCTTTTTCTCCACCCGATAATAAATGGATAGAACTATTGCGCTTGCCAGGGGGCCTTGCCATGACCGTTACCCCTGCTTCTAAGGGATCATCGCCCAGCAATTCCAAGGTTGCCTGCCCACCACCAAATAAACGTGGGAATAAGGTTTGAAATTCAATATTGACTTTATCAAAGGTATCTTGAAAGCGAGCCCTTGTTTCTTTATCAATTTTACGAATGGCATTTTCCAAGGTTTCTAATGCTTCCGTGAGATCGTTATGTTGAGAATCTAAGTAATTCTTACGTTCCTGCTCACTCTGATATTCTTCAATCGCCGTCAAATTAATAGCGCCTAAGCGTTCTATGCGTTTTGCAACTTGTTCTAATTCTTTAGCCCACTCCGATTCAGAAGCCTCTAAAGATAGAGATTGTAATATCTGCTCTAAATTAACGCCGGTTTGTTCCAACTTTTCTTGCACTGTTTGTGCACGAACTTCTAGGGCTTGCCAATCCATTCGACATTTTTCTAATTCGGTTCGGATCTCTTGTGCTTCATCCTCTAGAGAGTGACGTCGCTTTTCCAAAGAACGCAATTCTTGCTCAAGCTCCTCAACATTGATACGTGCTTGATTTAAGGAATCTTCAGCAATGATCCGCTTAGACAGCAAAGCTTCCAAGTTCAGGCGCATTTCTTGTTCGGGTGCTTTAAGCTTCTCTACCTGAGTTTGTAAATCTAAACGTCGCTGCTGGATCAATTCTTGCTGTTTAACGAGACGTTGTAGCCCCTCTTCAATTGCCTTTCTTTCACTGGTTAATGCTTGATGTTTTAAGGCCAGGGCATGAGATTTTTCTTTATTACTATTGGCATCCAGGCTTGCCCTTTGCAATAAATCCCGTAAATTATCGCGTTCAGATTGAATAACAGAGCGCTTCTTTGCAAACACTTCCATTGCATCTAATGCCGATTGTAAATTAAAGCGAGACAAAGCGGTTTCTTCTTCTGCCAATTCTAGTTTTTGTTTTTGCTCGACGCCTTCTGTTTGCAAACGGGCCATTCGATTTCTAAGATGCTCTAAGCGCGCACGTTCAGCACTGATCTTAGAAGAAATTTCCTTTAATAAACGACCTCGTTCTTGTTGGTTCTCATGCAAAATTTCACGCTTGGATTCTAGGTCTGAAATCTTTTCTTGTGTCTCTTGAAGCCTAGCTTCTGAAGCAAGGATTTGCTCTTTGCAAGCCTCTATTGCCAAAACTAATTCTTTCAGTTCTGTTTCTCTTGAAATCACTCCACTATGCCCGTCACGACCCCGAACCACCTTTAACCAATTGGGGCCTAGCCATAGCCCTTCTTTGGTAACAACCGATTCACCGAGCTTCAATGATTTCTGTCTAAGCAAGGCCTCTGCTAATTCATCCACCACAAATACACCCTGTAATAAATGGTGAATGGGTAGATCGGATTTTACTTTGGATGCCAACAATGAAGCACTCGCTTCAACAGTAGAGAATTGCTTATTTAAAGCGCTATCGATGATAGCAAGGTTCCCTTCTTTCAAATCATTAATATCGTTGATCTTGCCAAAAATCCCCTCAATACCAGAAACGCAGACTGCTTCTAAAACATCGCCTAAAACAGTTTCTAAAGCGAGTTCATATCCAGGTTCCACCGTCAAGGATTCCCCTAATCGAGGATAGTCTAGTAATCCATTGCTGCTTAACCACGCGGTAATCACTTCATTAGTCTTACCCAATGCTGCTTGCTGTAAGGCTTCCAAAGAGGCTAAACGGCCCTTCAAACTTTGTTGGCGGCTTCGGTAATTGTCCAGATGTTTTGTTTCATGACTTAACACTTCACGTTGACTGCTAAGCTCTAGAGACAAAGCGTTTAAGTCTTCAACAATATGACTTCCTTCACTTTCACTTTCCAATAATTCTTTTTCTGTACTGAATAAGCCTTGTTCAAGAACGGCAATATTCATTTCACTTTGTTCTTTTTGAATGCGATCCCATTGCATCTTTGCTTCGCGGCTTTGTCTTTCTAACTGCTCAATTCTTGCCTTTTCGACTTCCGCCACACGCATTGGCTTTTCTGCATCTTGTTGGAAAGTTTCAAAGCCCTGGGACCAATTTCTCATCGCTTCTTCAGCATCTAGTAATACTTTTCCAGATTGATTGGCCAAGTCCTGAGCCGATTGATATTCTGGCGCTAAGGCTTGCAGATCTCTATTCAATCTCGAAAAGAGAGCATTATCTTCTTCGATCTGAATACAAATATCTTGATAATTTTGCTGGGTTTGTAATAAATCATTTTCTAGGACTTCTGCACGCTCTGCATGATGTTGAAGGGTTTGTTCAACTCTCGCAATTTGAGTGCCCACATCATAATATTGCCCTTGTTCTTTTTTCCAAATATCTGTTTTTTCAGTATAGCTAAGTCTTAGTTTTTCAAGTTCCAAATCTAAACCTGCCCTTAATGCTAATTTTTCTTCTAAGGCGTTAGATTGTAGACGAATCAGGCTTCCTTTTTCTTGCAACTGCTCATTGAATACTCGCCAACGTAAGGCGGATAATTCCGCTTCTAGTTGGTCATGTTCTTTCTTGTATTGTTGATATTTTTCTGCAGACTCGGATTGGCGCTTCAAACGTTCTAATTGTTTGTCCAGTTCTTGTCGTAAATCACCCAGCCTTTCTAAATTTTCACGGGTATGCCGCATTCTAATTTCGGTTTCATGGCGTCGTTTTCGATATAAGGAAACACCCGCAGCTTCTTCAATAAAAGATCTTAATTCTTCAGGCTTAGCCTCGATCACTCGAGATAT
>Ga0207028_1023_pt1 | contig 50034 bp, 49 predicted proteins | sample Alteio_BWMinCont_41_FD_153287 | JGI IMG/M metagenome (GOLD analysis project Ga0207028, IMG submission 153287) | Enriched cells from forest soil in Barre Woods Harvard Forest LTER site, Petersham, Massachusetts, United States -... | ecosystem: Environmental > Terrestrial > Soil > Temperate forest >... | reverse complement strand
TCATGATGTCCTTTCACAAAAGGAACTTGTGCGACAATACACTTAACACGACTATCCATGCTTGCCGCGACGATAACATTCCCGCCGCTAAAACTTGTGCCCCATAAAGCTATGTTGTTTGCATCAACTTCAGATCTGGTTTGTACGTAAGAAATAGCATCCGATAAATCACGCACTTGCAGCTCAGGATTGACTTCAAAACACGGCTCCCCTTCACTCTCACCAAAATTGCGATTGTCATACACTAAGACGCACATGCCCGCACTTGCAAAAACCTCTGCAAATTTCGATAAATAATGTTCTTTTAATGCAGTAAAACCATGCGTCATAATGATACATGGCGCGGGAATATTTTCTGGAACAAAAAACCAACCGCTGAGGCTTATATTATCTTGCGTTTTAAAACTGATCGCTTGTTGATGAAACATGTATGTTATTCCAAATTTTATGTCCGCCGCATATTGTCATCACGACATTGAAATGCTCGTCAAGAACCACTAAATCTGCATCTTTGTCTATAGCAATACTGCCTTTTTTATCAAAAATTCCTAAAACTTTTGCGGGATTTTCTGAGGCCATTTTAACTGCATCTAAAAGATCACACCCTGTGAATTGCAACATGTTTTTTATCGCTTGCGGCATGCGCAACACACTACCTGCTAACGTTCCATCTGAAAGTGTCGCCGTATTTTCTTTGACAGTGACTTTCTGACCACCAAGATCATACACACCATTATGTAAACACGTCGCACGCATAGCATCCGTAACTAACACCATTTTTTCCATGCCTTTCATTTTCAAAATGAGTTTAACAATCGCCGGATGTAAATGCACACCATCGACAATAAGCTCTGTCCAAACATCTTCTAAAAGCGCTGCTGTCACCATGCCTGGCTCACGCTGATGTATACCGCGCATGGCATTAAAAAGATGTGTAACATAATCACAACCTTGCTGCATAGCGTGCATCGTCTCTGCATAATTTGCATCGCTATGACCAAGCGCTGCAATGATATTATTTTTTTTCAAATAAGCTATGAATTCATGGTTCGTAAGTTCTGGTGCAAAAGTCACGAGTTTAATGGCATTTTCTGAAAGTTGTTGCCAATGATGCAATGTTTCAATACTGGGTGAAAGTATATGATCTGCACATTGTGCGCCGGCTTTTTTGGGTGAGATAAAAGGACCTTCAAGATGAACGCCCAACATAATCGCACCGGGTGCTTCGTGCTGCACAGCCATGTATTCACGAACCGCAAGCAAAGTTTTTTCAATATTCTGCGTTGATGCAGTCATGGTCGTGGCTAAAAAAGCGGTAGTACCGGATCGAATTAATGCTTGACTGATTTTTGTTAAGGCTTCTGGATTTGCATCCATCACATCGCAACCGTCCATTCCATGCACGTGCAAATCAATCAATCCTGGAATAAGATGATAATTAGCCGGAAAAGAGATATCTTGTCCTGGTTTTGTCAAAATAATATCAGCAATGATGCCATCTTGAATAACAACACTTGCGCCTTGCAAGACACCATCTGAAGTATAAACGTTTAATCCAGAAAGAGTCGTATTTAACACGTTATGGCTTCTCGCATCAATAAAATAGCACCCACTGTTGCATCAGCTTGTCTGTGAACTAAAGAAGCGCGCAGATCTTCACTCAGCCAAGGTTCAATAAATGGCGCAATGCCGCCAAATAAACAAATAGGAAAGTTAGCGTCATCATCTCGTATTTTTGCCAAAGCATGATATATACGGTCCACGGCATGCGCAGCTTTTTTCATTAAACGTACCGCAGCAATTTCTTCTTGTTGACTATGATTAATCACAAGGGGCGCGAGTCTCGCAAAATCATTGGAGGTCGCTCGATTTGCAAAAGCAATAAGTTTTTCAATATCGTCATTGAAATAAGCAAAAACATCTTCTACCAAAGGTGATTTTTCAGCTCTATGGTCCAACCATTCAAATGTCAATCGCGTGGCCTGCAAACCCAACCAGGCGCCGCTACCCTCATCATCATGTGGAAACCCCCATCCACCCACTTTTGAACCGCGAGCGCGATAAATTTGATAACCCACCACCCCCGTACCGACGATAATAATGCTGCCTTCTTTTGCATGATGCGCTCCAACACAAGCCGCATGAGCATCTGAAAAAAGCTTTATCGTTTTAAAAGAATGGGGCTTATGCAAAAAAGTCTGGCATGCTTCTGTGACTTCAGAACCTGCTAGACCTAAACCCGCATGAAAATGATATTGTTTATCATCGAGAGACATAGCGTGCGAGCTTAACACTTCATCCAATGCAGTATAAATCGACTCCCAGGCTCCCGGAACGGATAAACGAATATTCGCAGGCCCTGCAACTGCCTGACCTAAAAGCTGGCCGGTACTATCTTCAACCCGCAATTTTGATTTAGTCCCACCGCCATCGACACCAATATAAATATCTGTTGCCACGATTACAATCCTTGTAAAAGATGGGTAAATCCCATTATATGATACACGGCATCATTCTCCTACTGTCGCAATCGCGCACGTAGTGCTTCAAGTGGAATTTTAACCATTCCATCGGAATCTGCTAAAAAATCATCTTTTTTTGCCGGACACCAGGCATGGCCATACACCACCTCATAGCTAAGTGATAATATTGGCTTATTCACTTCGGTAATACCCATTTTTTCTAAGTCGGATAAGACTTGTGTCTTATCTTGATAGGTTATTTCAAAATGCTCCGCATCCATCACAGGACCTGCAAATCCTGCTTTAAGTAAAGCATCGCCTATATGATGCATATCGATACATTGCGGTAACTTGAGATCTATTTCAGATAAACTCAGAGAACCCAAACTTGTAAACATAAGCAAACCTTCGGGTCGTAATAGCCTACGCCATTCACAAAACACAGCATCAACATCTCCACACCATGGCAAGGATAAATTTGATATAATAAGATCCACACTATCCTCTGTATCAGCCAACGATACGATTTCTGCATCTGGATAACGCACTTTCAAATTATCACAAGCCACAGCAAGTATGCGCTTAGGCTTTAACGCGACAAGATCCAGGCGTGACAAAATTTCTTCCTGGACAGCATGCATCAACGGATGGTTATGAGGTATCATGACTTAACTCGTAAAAAATTAATCTATATTTTACACTATGCTCATAAAAAAACTACTTTCCTGGCTACTTCCCTATACCTGCATACTTTGCGGGCACCCGTCTCATCGCGAGCAAGATTTGTGCTTAGCTTGTCATCAGGATTTACCTACACCCAAAACATCGTGCAATATATGCGCAGCGATACTATCCGCTGAAAATAACATGCTAATTTGTGGTCAATGCTTGCAACAAGCACGACCGTTTGATGCTACTTTTGCTTTATTTGACTATAAAACGCCCATTGACAAGCTATTACTCGAATTAAAATTCAATCAAAAATTAGTTAATGCACGTGTGTTGGGTGAATTAATGGCAGATAAAATACAAAGCACCTGGTATAAAACCAGACCATTACCAAATGTCATCATTCCTATGCCATTACATTTCCAAAGACTTAGAGAGCGCGGCTATAATCAAGCCATGGAACTCGCACGCCCTATCGTTAAACGTTGTCGAATACCTGTCAATATCCATGCTTGTCAGCGCATCAAACCCACCGCACCTCAGGCAACACTAACAGCCAAAGAACGCGAAACTAATGTAAAACAGGCTTTTACGACAAACAAACGATGGGACAATGACCATATTGCTGTCATTGATGATGTGATCACGACAGGCAATACCATGCGCGAATTTTGTCATTTACTTAAAGCAAACGGTGCAAAACGTATTGATGTCTGGTGTTGTGCACGGCCTATTCACAGAGATGATTAAATGTGTGTATAATCCCAGCCACTCTAACTTAGGTGAAGATATGCAAGATATTTTATCATTTATACAAAACCATTGGATGCTTGGCATTGCACTCGTCATTATTTTTGTTTTACTCCTTGCCATTGAATGGATTCGAAATAAACAAGGTGCAAGACGTATATCTCCTGTGGAAGCCACTCAATTAATCAACCGCCAAGAAGCTGTGTTGGTGGATTTACGACCAGCAGACGCTTTCAAAACGGGACATATTGTAGGCGCTATTTCTATTCCATTTGCTGAATTAGAAAATAAATCTAAAAAGCTTGAAAAATATAAATCCAAACCCATCATTCTAGTTTGCGCTGCTGGTTTAGAGTCTGCACGCGCTACAAGCATTTTGATGAAAATAGGTTTGTCTGCATTCATACTAGCCGGTGGTATACGCGGCTGGCGAGATGCAGACATGCCTCTCGTCAAAGATTAATATCCACGTGCCCATTTTACATTAACTCATAGAAAGGACCCATCTCATGGCTGACAAATCACAACCTAAACTTCACGCTGCAGGTGATGCAGCACCAAACTTCGAAATTCAACGGATTTATACAAAAGACTTGTCTTATGAAGCTCCCAATACGCCGCATACCTTTGTTGACGATTGGAAACCTGAAGTACAGCTTAATCTCGAAACCAAAAGTAATCGTATCCAGGAAAACATGCATGAAGTGGTTTTATCAGTGACCGCGACAGTCACTAGCAATAAAAAGTCTGCATTCTTAATTGAAGTCCATCAAGCAGGCATTTTCATGATTTCAGGCATTCCAAGCGAACAACTCCGCCAAATGCTAGGTAGTTTTTGTCCTAATATTTTATTTCCTTATGCGCGTGAAGTGATTTCAGACGTTGTTGTTCGCGGCGGGTTCCCGCAATTATTATTGGCTCCGGTCAATTTTGATGCTCTTTATGCTCAACATTTAGATGAGCAAAGCAAACATGGTACCGTTGATGCAACAGGCGATGGTCACATTCATTAAAGTATGAATTCTTTTGGATGCCCTTATGAGCACGTTTGAAAAACCTATCCTTATTTTGGGCGCCGGCTCTTGGGGCACTGCACTTGCCTTGCATTTATCTCGCTTAGGACAAAGCGTTTATTTATGGAGCAATGAAAAAAATCATATTATGGATATGCAGAAAGAAGGCATGAATAAACGGTACATGCCTGATCATGCATTTCCATCCTCACTTATTCCTACCCTTGATCTTCCTCGTGCACTACAACTATGTGATGATATTTTAATTGCTGTGCCTTCTTCCGGTTTTCGCGACCTTATGATACACCTAAAACCGCAATTAAAAACGTCTTCTCGACTGATTTGGGTTACAAAAGGACTCGATGAAAGCACAGGAACTTTACTACATGAAACACTACGCGATATAGTCAATGATCATTATCCTTATGCTGTTTTATCAGGTCCATCGTTTGCGGGTGAAGTTGCAGCAGGCTTACCGACAGCCGTTGTGGTTGCAAGTTATCATAAAGATTTTGCAGAAAATGTTTCCAAACGATTCAATAGCCCTGTTTTTCGCGTTTACTTAACTCATGATGTGATTGGTGTCGAAATAGGCGGCGCCGTGAAAAACGTCATGGCTATCGCTACCGGCATTTCAGATGGTATGGGTTTTGGTACCAATGCACGTTGTGCCCTCATCACTCGTGGTTTAGCCGAAATCACCCGACTGGGCGTTGCATTAGGTGCAGAACCTGAAACCTTTACAGGCTTGGCAGGACTCGGTGATTTAGTTTTAACTTGCACTGACAATCAATCTCGTAACCGACGTTTCGGTCTTGCAATGAGCCAAGGCACCCATGCTAATGATGCAATGAAAGAAATTGGCCAAGTTGTTGAAGGCAAACGCAATGCTGAGCTTGTAGTCAAACTAGCTCGTCGTGTTCATATTGAAATGCCCATAGCCGAAGCCGTATGTCATATTTTAGAAGGAAAAATCACGCCTCGTGATGCGATGCGTGATTTGTTGTCGCGAGCTACCAAGTCGGAGCGCTAAATTTTCATGGATTAGGCGTGACTCCAGAAGGCGCGCCTGAAACACCACCCGGACAATAGGTTATTCGATAATTTACACTATTCGTCGATGAGCTATTGGAACAAGTGAAACTAGACGTCGGATCATCATGCGGATAAGAATAGACCGATGGACAAGCTTGCTTTAACCAAGTAATTTTGCCCAATACATTATTATCCCAGCCAGTGTTATTTCCATCACATATTAGACCCGATGTAGGTAGTGTTGGCACAACAATACCCATATAACCATTCCAATTTTGGCAACCGCAGCAGTTTGTTGTACCAGGCGGTACTCCATAACAACTTTGCGTACCCACTGTCCCGCCATTGCATCCATACAAATCAGCATAATTGGTTGCAGGAGGAGAACAATCAGATGTCACGCATAAAGTGGTACAACTAAAGGGTGCTTGTGTATAACCTGAATTAAGAGTGCAGACTTCATCGGGTGTCCAATACCCTAACCACGTACCGCAATGTGTCGTACTTGTATTACCTGTGATATCAGCCTTTGTTAACCCACACGCTTCTCCAGTCGATGTAGAGCATTGGCTCGTAGCAGTGCATGAACTACCTGCTGTCTCAATCCATATATAATTATTACTTGGAGGTGAATAGCTGTATGTACAACCCCCAATCGTACCATCCGTACCTGTTTGAGAACTTGCAACCCCGGCACCGCCGCATGTATAGGGATTAACAGGATCAATCGATGCATTGATGGGTTCCATCGACATAGGCACGTTGATTCCATTGATAGTTGTAATATCATAGAAATCCAGGTTCGTTTGTAAGGTAGGTTCCGCTTGTATATTCGGCGGAGAAATACCTGTCGTGCAACCGCCAGTCGTATGAAGTGACGTACCGCCGCAATCCCCTGTATCACAAGTAGTCTTAGAGTTAGTCGAAGCAGGACATCCCGTACGTCCTGAAATAGTCCCGCTCCAGACTTCAGGTTGTGTAGGTGTTGGAGTATATAAACCCTCATTTAAATACACCGTAGTGGACCCTGTTAAAGGGGATAACATATAGCTGCTGGCGGTCGGACTTTTCCAAAAGCATTGCGCGCTTGGCATTACACTTGTATTACAAGTAAACGTACCTGGACTAGCTCCTGTCATCGTGTCACAACTTGTATCTGTCGTACAACCAAAAACATTTATCCCGCCTCCAGCAAATGAAAACCATACCGGATATGGACATTTATTTACCATAGAAAAAGCACGTTTACCCGTAATCGACCCTGAAATAGTAAAATTAGTAGGGCTATCAATGACCAATCGAGAAGAAGTATTATAAGTTACATAGACATATTGACTCACCTGACCTGGGGTAGAGAGGGAGTTAATCGACGCTTGAATGTGACAAGTACCGCCACTACCTGGGACACTATTGTTACAATCATTGGTAAATACAGGCGTTGCAATCAAGGATGATGCAACTGTAAAATTTGTGCCTCCCGAAACCAAAGGTATAGCACTACTTGTGGTGTTTTGTAGTGTCCAAATAATATCTTGGGTGCTATTAAATAACATATTCTGACCGGTTGGCGCATCGATAAAGTACAAACCGCCAGCCCCACCACCTCCTCCTGTTACATTAAAATTTAACACAGGCGGGGGCGCAATCGTTTGAAAAGTAGGTCCATAGTTAATGAGAAGACTCCCAACAACCGCGCCGGCTACACCGCCCGATCTTATTGTAACATTCACATTACAATTACCACGTGGCGGAACATAATTTCCCATGCCAAGATACACACAATCATTTGTCACTTGGAAGTTGACTAGAGGGGAAGCTGGTATCACACGCGTTCTGGTTAGCTGCATATTAAGTTGAACAGGCTGAGGAGCATTATTATGGACTGTATAAGTAATCACTTGAGTCGTATTAAATGCCATGTTTTGTACGGTTTCTGCAGCAGCTATCACCAAAGGCACTGCACGTGCATAAACCGATGTAATACTTAGCATACTCAATAAGATAAAACTAAAACATTGTCGCAACATAGTATTTTTCATGAGAATTATCCGATTAAATAACTAAAACCAAATAAAATAGATTGAGACCATACATCAATGACAATAGGTTGTGCCAATAACACGCCTGAACTATTGTCTGACGTGCTAGTTTTTGCCTGGCCCGCATTCGCATAAAGATAACGAGCTGATAACATCATGTGATTTTTTAGAGGAATTTTCATACCTACACCTGCCTCATAGGCAAACTGAAATTGAGAATGATTTTGCAAAGCATAACCACCGCCTGACGCACCTGTGTCTGGCACTGGCGAATTTTTAAAATATAAAGTATTACTTGCCACACCTATCCCTACCTCAACAAAGGGCATAACCGTTCCCCATGCTGAACTAAAATCCAACTCCGTATCGATCATTAAACGACCCGTTTTTAAGCGAAGATCGTAGTTTGAATTAGGCATATCGGACAAACTATACTCAAGCACTGCACCATTCACTATACTTTGGTTGTAATAACCATTAATACCCAATGTGATATCTTGCAAAAAATGCCTTTCCCATTCTCTGCCTATATGAAAGTCGTAAGATATCCCAAGAGCTGCCGCAACTTCGATAGGTTCATTATTGCTCGTAAATGAATCGGTTCTAAAACTTGCGGGAGGGAACACAATTTCATGATTATTTCCAATATTGGTCGCACCGCCGCCCACTAAAAGACTGACGGCAATCGGAGGATGACCCGCAGGAACTGGATAACTCCCGAAAACCCAACGGCTTTTCATCTTATGACTCTTATTATGACTCTTAGTCACTCGATGATGCTTGGCAACCGGATGGCTCTTAGTAACCGGATGGCTCTTAGTAACCGGATAGCTCTTAGTAACCGGATAGCTCTTAGTAACCGGATAGCTCTTAGTAACCGGATAGCTCTTAGTAACCGGATAGCTCTTAGTAACTGGATGCTTCTTAGGATGAGTCTTCTTAACTGGATGTTTCTTAGAATGTTTTTTAGGATGATGCTTAGGAACGAAATAACCTGGATAGCTCTTAGTAACTGGCGAAGCCCCATCACCTGAATAATCCTTAGGGACTAGATAACTTAGAGAATTCCTGGAATATGGAGTACTTGCTAATGCATGGGACATCCCAAAACTAAAAATGACACTTAAAACAATAAGTTTTCTTCTTGAGTACATACGAACATTCCTTGTCGAAACCCGCTCCTATCGTATGCTATTTACTACCAAAATAGAATACTTGACACACAACTAATTCTCTATATATTTAGCACTCAACACTTGAGAGTGCTAAATTCACCCCCATATAGTAAATCAACACAATACATCGTGATACAAGTGAATTTTTTGAACAATAATTTATCAGATAGGAGATAAATACATGAACATTAGACCATTAGCTGATCGCATTGTCGTACAAGCTGAAGATGCTGTAACCAAAACTCCAGGCGGCATTGTGATCCCAGATAGCGCTGACAAAGAAAAGCCAGCCCGCGGCACCGTACGTGCTATTGGTGGCGGCAAATTTGTTGATGGTAAATTACATCCATTACAAGTTAAAGTCGGCGACAAAGTGATATTTGGTAAATACGCTGGCACCAATGTCAAGCTTGATGACAAAGAATACTTAGTCATGCGCGAAGAAGACGTGATGGGCGTTATCGAAGAATAGTTTTGATTTTATTTAATTTTAATTTTTAAGAGGAACAACACATGGCAAATGCTAAAGACATTCGTTTTGCTGAAGAAGCTCGCCACTCTATGCTGGCTGGCGTTCAAGAACTTGCAAACGCTGTAAAAATCACATTAGGCCCACGCGGTCGTAACGTGGTTATTGACAAAGCCTTCGGCGCACCAACTGTCACCAAAGACGGTGTTTCAGTCGCGAAAGAAATTGAATTTAAAGACAAATTCAAAAACATGGGCGCACAAATGGTTAAAGAAGTGGCTTCTCAAACTTCAGATCAAGCTGGCGATGGCACTACCACTGCAACCGTACTCGCAAGCCAAATCTTAGCCGAAGGCTTGAAAGCTGTTGTGGCTGGCTTCAATCCTATGGATTTAAAACGCGGCATAGACAAAGCTGTTGCTGCTGCTGTTGAAGAATTGAAAAAATTGTCCGTTCCATGCAAAGACGACAAAGCTATCGCTCAAGTGGGCACCATTTCTGCCAACTCTGATGATTCCATTGGTCGTATCATTGCTGATGCAATGGCTAAGGTGGGTAAAGAAGGTGTTATCACAGTTGAAGAAGGTAATGGTTTAGATAATGAATTAGACATAGTCGAAGGTATGCAGTTTGATCGCGGCTATTTATCACCTTACTTCATCACCAATCAACAAAACATGACTGCTGATTTAGAAAATCCATATATCTTAATCGTCGACAAGAAGATTTCTTCGATTCGTGATCTTTTACCAGCTCTCGAAGCAGTGGCTAAATCCGGTCGTTCCTTGTTAATTATCGCTGAAGATGTGGAAGGTGAAGCTCTCGCGACCTTAGTCGTTAACCATATGCGCGGCATCGTTAAAGTATGTGCAGTTAAAGCTCCTGGTTTTGGCGATCGTCGTAAAGAAATGTTGCAAGATATTGCGACATTAACCAAAGCACAAGTGATTTCTGAAGAAGTGGGCCGTACTTTAGAATCCACTGCCTTGAAAGACTTGGGTTCTGCGAAGCGTATTCACGTTTCCAAAGACAATACCACTATTATTGATGGTGCGGGTGACAAAAAAGAAATTACCGAACGCATCACTCAATTGCGTGCTCGTATTGCAGATACAACCTCTGACTATGACAGAGAAAAATTGCAAGAACGTGTTGCTAAACTTGCTGGCGGTGTTGCTGTCATCAAAGTAGGCGCAGGCTCTGAAATCGAAATGAAAGAGAAAAAAGCTCGCGTTGAAGATGCATTACACGCGACTCGTGCTGCAGTTGAAGAAGGCGTGGTTCCTGGCGGCGGCGTTGCATTGATTCGTGCTATGCAAGCTGTTAAAAACCTCAAAGGTGACAATGAAGCGCAATCCATGGGCATTCAACTCATTCGCAAAGCTCTGGAAGCTCCATTACGTCAAATCGTTCTCAATGCTGGCTATGAAGCATCTGTTGTAGCTAACAAAGTCCTTGAGGGCAAAGCTAACTACGGCTTCAACGCTTCAACTGGCGAATACGGCGATATGTTAGATATGGGTATTTTGGATCCAACCAAAGTGACACGTACTGCATTACAACTCGCTGCATCCGTTGCCGGCATGATGATCACCACCGAATGCATGATCACCGATCTTCCAAAAGAAGACTCCGACATGGCAGGCGGCATGGGCGCTGGTGGTATGGGCGGCATGGGAGGAATGGGCGGTATGGGTGGAATGATGTAATCAACCCAAAACAAAAAACCCCGCGATTGCGGGGTTTTTTTTTGTTTCTATATTTTCCTTGCAACAAGCAGTTCATCATTTTTATAAACTCTTTGATTTAGTGCAACTATTACATTGGGACATTTTGTAAAAAATGAAGCTACGTATTGAGGAGTCATTGGGGTAATCTTTTTTGACGAATGCTGTATTTCATCATCATATACATTTCCTGCAATAAAAAAAACGGATCCAGGAGCAGCGCGCTCAATAAGCGTTATTAAAAGAAGATTTAATACAGGGCATTGTAGGTATTGTAAGATACGAATAAGTAAAATATTTACAGGTTTGGCGATATCGTTAACAAGATCGTTCTCATAAGATAGCTTTCCTGATTGATCAAGCTGATTTAAATCATACTGTCTCGAAGTGATTTCTTTTCTTTCTAATGCCTGTGCCGCAATGACAGAACAGTCATAACCCATGACCTCCCATCCTTCTTTTTTAAAATCACTGAGAAATCTGCCGGTAGAAGCGCCAAGCTGCAGCATTCGTTTGCACGACGTATTGAGATATTCATTTAAATGATAGTCTTTAAAAAAAGCGTGGCTAAAGCTGAAAACAAGACTTTCTTTAGAATCTTTATTTTTTGCTATAAGTACACCTCCACTTTCTTCTTGTAAATCTTCGTTATATTCTTCCCATTTTTTCTCATTTCCTGACATCATGTATTAAGAACCTCGTTTATTGAACAAATTTAATTATAAAGCAAAAAAATTAACGAATTCTTAACCTGGAGTCATATTAGCCAAATATTTACCTAGTCTCATTGACTAAGTTTAATTAGTCCATTGTAATAAAAGAATAGGGGGTCTTTATGCAAATCAATATACACGACGCTAAGAGGCATTTTTCCAAAATCATTAATCAGGTTTTGCAAGGTGATGACATAGTGATTGCGCGAGATGGTAAGCCGCTTGTTCGTCTCATTCCTTACCCAGAAGATGCAAACGTTAGACGAGGAGGACAATTAAAAGGTTTGATTGAAATCAGCGATGATTTTGATGCTCCATTACCTCTGGAAATTCTAAAGCAATTTTATGGAAGCAAAGATTAAAATGAAATTTTATCACGCGCGATTCAAAAATGGCTGAGTATCCAGTGATTACAATATCAGGGTTAATGATTCTATGAAGAATGAGTGACATAGACACAATTTTCATGATATAACATAACCTATTGATTATATTATATTTTTTTATAAAAATAAATTTTCAAAAAATGGGGACATATAGTATAATTGAGCATCTACCACTCAAATTTCATGGAAAAACATGCGCCTTATTGCCAGAAATAATTGCACCAAACAATTGGAATTTTTATTTAACGTTAATCCTGTTGTTGCTATTTTAGGACCCAGGCAGTGCGGCAAAACAACACTTGCCCGTTTATATGCGGATTCCCTTCAAAAATCAATACTTTATTTAGATCTAGAAGACACTCATGATTTACAGCGTCTAGATAATCCTTTTCTAACTTTAGATGAATCTTATGATTTAATTATTATTGATGAAATACAACGCAGAGCCGAGTTCTTCCCCACATTAAGAGTCTTAGTAGATCAACGCCGTGACAAACAAAAATTTTTGATCTTAGGAAGTGCATCGAGAGATTTAATTCAACAATCTTCCGAGACATTAGCAGGGCGAATTAGCTACATGGAATTAACACCATTTACTTATCCTGAAGTATCAGACATCAACCTACTATGGCTACAAGGCGGATTTCCAAATGCCTATTTAGCAAAATCCGTCGAAATCAGTTGGGAATGGCGCAAAGCTTATATTGCTACTTTTTTAGAAAGAGATATTCCAAATCTAGGCATAACAATTCCTCATCAAATTTTACGGCGTTTTTGGATGATGATTGCACATTATCACGGAAATATTTTTAACGCCTCCGAAATTGGTAAATCATTAGGCATTGCTCATACCACTGCAAGAGAATATTTAAATATTTTAACAGGCACATTTATGTTACGTGAACTTATTCCTTGGTTTGAAAATATCAACAAACGTCAAATTAAGTCACCAAAAATCTATTTTCGTGATAGCGGTATTTATCACTACTTATTAGGTATCCCAAATAAAACTTCACTTATCAATCATCCAAAATTAGGAGCATCCTGGGAAGGTTTTGCACTAGAATCTATCATTCGTCATCATCAAGCTTATCCTGAAGAGGTTTATTTCTGGGGCATACACAACCAAGCAGAATTGGATTTATTAATCATTAAAAATGGCAAAAAATATGGATTTGAATTTAAGTATTCAGACAATATCCAAATGACTGCTTCCATGAAAATCGCTATAGAATATTTAATATTAGATGAGTTAACTATTATTTATCCTGGAAATAAAAATTATCGATTATCTGAAAAAATAAAAGTATCTGGACTCGCTGAGTATTTACAATACTAGGTTTTCGTAAAAAAGCATTTGGAGGCAGGGGTGACGAGAAGTTACAGAGCCGAAATAGAGAATAGTTTTCTAAATCGCAACATCACCACAACCTTCAATGACTCCCACATATTATTTCTAGGAAATTTGCTTATTCCATGTTCTCTATCAAGAAAAGTAATCGGCACTTCAACAATCGCATCCGTACGTAGATGCAATTCCCAAAATAAATGAATCTTATACGCATAATTTTTTGATAAAAGATTTTCTAAAGCAATATCTTTAAGCAAGAAAACTTTAGTAGCTCGAAAACCGCTTGTGATATCATGAAATTTCCGCGTTAAAAATAATCTTGCGACATAGTTTCCCACACGCGAAATCATGCGGCGATGAAATGCCCAATTGGCTTCTATCTTTCCACCAGGAACATAACGACTGCCAACTACAACATCCGCGCCTTTTTCAATCGCATCCATCATCATAGGTACGTATTTAGGTTGATGCGAACCATCTGCATCACATTCAAAAATAATGTCGGCATTAAAATGCTTCATCACATAACGCATCGCTTGAATATAAGCACCGCCCAAACCTGATTTTTTATCTTCAACGATTAAATGAATATTTTTATATTTTACCTGCAAAGACTTTACATAAGGGATGGTTTTATCGGTTGAACAACTATCAAAAACTAAAATATCAAAGACATGATTTTTGATGCGCGAAATCTCGTGCTCCAAAAGTTTTAAGGTGTCGCCTATGTGGCCTTCTTCATTATAGGTAGGAATGATAATGACAACGTTCACTGAGTAAATCCTTTTTATGGCCTATTTTAATCCCACAAGACTTGCGATCCCTTGAATTAGAAAAATCATAGGCGGTACCATGATGTAAGATAAAAGCCCTGTAAACATCAAAATCAGTAACACAAAAAAACCATACGGCTCAAAACGATAATAATGCCAGGACCAGCGTGCCGGCAATATATTAGAAAGTGCACGACCTCCATCCAAGGGTGGAATGGGCAAACAATTCAATACCGCCAACATGACATTAATCTCTATGCCTGCCCATCCCATAGCCTCTAATGGTGTACTAAACCATGGTGGACTATAAAGGGCCCATCTTGCAAGCAAGGCCCAAATGAAGGCCATCAATAAATTAGACACTGGACCGGCAAGTGCAACAATCACCATATCTCGACGAGGATTGTGCAAATTACGCGCATCCACTGGCACGGGTTTTGCCCAACCAAAAATCACAGGACTCACCAATAATAAGACCAGCGGGATAATAATAGTCCCTACTAAATCAATATGTTTAATAGGGTTTAAGGTCAGACGACCCGCCAAACGTGCGGTTTGATCGCCAAATTTAGACGCAACCCAGCCATGCGCAACCTCATGCACAGTGATTGCGAATAATACGGGCAATGCCCAAACAACAACTTTTTGAATAAGACTGAATTCCATATCGTGAAGTATATCCAGAAAAATGCGTCTAGTTCAAAAGAAAAATTAAGTATATACTTCCCATCAAATAACTATGCAGGATCCAAAGTGTCACTTATTACTTATAAAATAATCGCTGGAATGCTCATTTTCATCACGAGCATTGTGGCTGTTATCTATCCCATTAAAGTACGCGCACGCCCTGAGCATAGACCTTCACTGGAAGCCGCAGATGCATTTGCCAGCGGAATTTTCTTAGGCGCAGCCCTATTTCATATGCTACCTGATGCCATTAGCGTCTTTTCAACGACTTTAGGAGATACCGATTATCCTCTGGCAGAATTGTTTTGTGCCTTTGGATTTTTAATCTTATTGTTCCTGGAACGACTTTCTAAATGTTTGCCGCACGCCAAAAACTCCATGAATGCATTGCCATACATGATTACGCTGATTTTAGTCATACACTCTCTTATTGAAGGCGCGGTCCTTGGTATCAATACGACTCTTGAAACAGCATCGATTATCTTTTTAGCCATCATCGTCCATAAAAGCTCAGAAAGTTTTGCGCTTGCAGTCATCCTTAACCCTACCCGATTGGCACTTAAACACGTCATTCTTATTGTAAGTTTATTTTCCCTCATGACACCTTTAGGCATATTGCTTGGGACCATGCTAACGTCCATTGAATTACGATCCACTCAGTTATTAACCGCTGGATTTAATGCATTTGCTGCAGGAACATTTTTGTACATGTCCACTTTGCATCACATTAATCATCATGAACGCATGCATGAAACGGAAAATTTGTTTGAGTTCTTGTTCTTGCTTGCGGGAATGGTGATTATGGCGGTTTTGGCGTTGTGGGCGTAACTTCACAGTCACGACTCGGTTAAAATGCTCCGAATCGTTTCTATAGTCATAAATAACGTCATAGGTTGTAAAGGTGATTCTACAAAACCGCGCGACATATAGAATCTTTTAGCTTGCTCTGATAGAGCATGAATTAATATAGCAAATACACCAGTTTCTTCAGCAACACTTACAGAGCGAATCATTGCATCGCGTAATAAAGCACTCCCAAGCCCTTTGTTGTGATATTTTTTATCAACTGCCAATCTTCCAAGTACCAATACTGGCAAAGGATCAGGCATATTTCTACGCATTATTTTTGGTGCAAACTCTCGACTAATTGCGCCTGCAGATAAACAATAATACCCCACTACTTCTTTTTTATCGCATATGACAAAACAACGCGAAGCACCTGAAATATTATTTTTTATTGCTCGTGATTTAAGCCATAGATTAAGAGACGGTTCTCCACAATCAAAGTTCATTATCTCATGTTCGTGAGAAATTAAAGATGGGACAGCTAAATGTTGCATGTTTATTTATCCCATGGCGCTTTTGTTTTGAGTAAACGGCGCAGCTTATCAGTCGTTGGTAATGGTTTATCAAGTAATGCCTGCAATTTTTCAAATGTAATAGCATCTACTGAAAAAAACGCTTGATCGAGCAAAACATCTTCAGCCTTATTGCAAGCTGCTTCAAGCATAAAATCCGAGCGTGAACGACCAAGCCTTTCAGCTGCCTGATCAATTAAATCTCGTTGTCCTGCTTTCGCACGAATATTAATAGACACTGATCCTTTAGGCATAAAACACCTGTCAATACTTTAGTTTATATACAAATAGTATACGCTATTGTATAGACAAATGCAACACACTAAAGCGAACCGCAACTATCAAGTCACGGCTCGATATTATTTACTTAATTAATTCCATCTCTGTCACCGCATCACGTTCTTTTCGCAACTCATCCAACGTGATATTGATTTTTTCTTGCGCAAAAGCATTATTCGTTAACCCTGTCACCACTTTGAGTTTTCCACCTTCCGTACGGCATGGGAAAGAAAAAATCAAACCTTCATCAATACCGTATTCGCCCTGCGAACAACGTGCTACAGAAAAGGTTTCGCCTTGTACGGTATCATGAGCAAGATCATGCACACCGGTCAGGGCTGCATTCGCAGCAGATGCAGCAGAAGATGCGCCGCGAGCCTTAATCACTTCGGCACCACGTTTTTGTACCAAAGGAATAAAGTCATTTTGTAACCAAGGTAAATCGGTAATCACTTCAGGCGCCGGTTTACCATGGATTTTCGCATGATAAAAATCAGGGAATTGTGTGGCTGAATGATTTCCCCAAATCGTCATTTGTGTCACTGCTGTGACATCGACTCCTGCTTTGATAGCCAATTGTGAGCGTGCACGCAGCTCATCTAACTTAGTCATCGCATAAAATCTATCATTAGGCACATCGGGAGCATTATTCATTGCAATCAAGCAATTGGTATTACAGGGGTTACCCACCACAAAAACACGCACATCATCCGCTGCATGATCATTAATGGCCTTACCTTGGGCGGTAAAAATTTTACCATTGATTTTTAATAAGTCAGAACGTTCCATACCTTCTTTACGCGGTACAGAACCTACCAACATGGCCCAATTCACATCACGCATCGCTACATCTAAGTCAGACGTGCAAACGACATTCTTCAGCAAAGGAAAAGCGCAATCTTCTAACTCCATAGCAACGCCTCTAAGCGAGGGCAAAGCATGCTCTAATTCTAATAACTGCAATTCAATTTCAGTATCAGGGCCCAACATTTGGCCTGATGCAATTCTGAAAATCAAAGCATAACCAATTTGACCCGCAGCACCCGTAACGGCAACTTTAACACGCTTTTTCATGATGGACTCCTTAGTCACATATTATGTAGTGCGACATTTTAATGCCATAACCTTATATCTTCAATTGACATTGCATTTCTTAACCAGTAATTTCTCCTTCTTATAAAAAATAAAAAAGGGGAGCAACATGCTGAAAAAAAATGATACATTAAAGAATGAATTACCCGAAGAACCCACACCTATCATAGAAGAAACGGATACTGAAGATGAATTTGATGGTCCTATTAATGTTTTAGCATTAGAAAATGACGACTTCGATGACTGGAACCCTGAGCTAGAAAAATTTCGACATTTGTCAAAACTGCAAACAGCAGTCATACCTGCCATGCCATCTATCTTGCCTCTTGATAAGAAAATCACCACCAAGGTAGTTATACCCGCTAAATTTATCTGCCCATTATCTAAACAAATTATGACAGAACCCGTAAGAATTGCGGGCAGCAAAGTCCCTATCGCTTATGAGAAATCTGCTATAGAATCCTATTACGATGAACATGGCAAAGACCCTATGACACATGAAGACCTTGATGATGACGCACATTTTATACCCGACCTCGCTTTAACAAGAGAAATCACGGATTTTTGTCTTACTCATGTTACCGCTTAGTCTTTACATACATCTTCCATGGTGCATACGCAAATGTCCTTACTGTGATTTTAATTCTCATGAATTCAAACATAGCATACTCGAAGAAGCTTATGTGAAAGCACTCATAGAAGATCTGGATGAGAATCTATCTACTATTGAGGGACGACAATTAAGCAGTATTTTTTTTGGCGGCGGGACACCAAGCTTATTCTCATCAAAAGCCATAGAAATGATCCTTACCGCCATTCAAAAACGATTGGATTTTAGTCATCACATCGAAATTACCCTGGAAGCTAATCCCGGAACCATAGATGGAGCACGTTTCAAGGGTTTTAAACATGCGGGCATCAATCGATTATCGATAGGCATACAAAGTTTACAAGATGCTAAATTAAAAGCATTAGGACGCATCCATAACCGCGATCATGCATTACAAGCCATCGAACTTGCGATCGGGGCTGGTTTTAATAATTTTAATCTTGATATCATGCATGGCTTACCTGAGCAATCCGTGCAAGATGCCATGAATGATTTACAAGATTGCTTGAAGTTTTCACCCCCGCATCTCTCCTGGTATCAACTCACCATAGAACCCAATACTTTCTTCCATCATAAGCCGCCTGTTTTACCGGAAGAAGAAACCTTATGGGAAATCCAAAACCAAGGCAAATCCTTGCTTGCGTCGCAGGGCTTATCTCAATATGAAGTCTCAGCTTATGCTAAACCCGATCATGCATGTGTGCATAATAGAAATTATTGGGAATTTGGGGATTATTTAGGTATAGGCGCAGGCGCGCATAGTAAAATCACTGATCTGGATAAAAAAACCATTCGTCGTCACTGGCAAATCAAACATCCAAATGATTATCTTGATCCTGCAAAAAATAAGACGGCTCATTCAACCATACTTGAAACAAAAGATATTATTTTTGAATTTATGTTGAATGCATTGCGTTTAACGCAGGGTGTTTCCACAAGTTTATTTATGGAACGTACAGGGTTGGATATAAAAATCATAGAGCCTGTGTTGGATGAGGCTAAACAAAAAAAACTTCTTATTGATGATCCTTCACGTATACAAACTTCTGAGCTAGGCATGCAATTTTTAAATAATACTATCGCGCTATTTCTACCGAAGACCGCGCGAAAAGCTAGGTAGTGAAGGTAAATCCTTACTAGGTAGTGGAAGAACGGGCGATAATACAATAGATTTTGTAACTTCTGAATTTTGGGAATCCAATTTTTGCTCTTTTCCTAATTGACAATATAATGAATTAAATCGTGGAGTAGGATTAGCTACCAAATCCTTTGTTGGAACCTCTTGTTTCATTATTGGAACCCCTGGCTGTTCTGCATGCCCACAACAACTCTGAATCAACTTAGCGGCAGCCCATCCAAAAAACGCACCCACCCCAAACCCTATGGCTGCCGGTACAGTAATGGCAAGAACACCCACCAGCAAAGGAACACCTATGTAAATCCCGACAAATGCGCCTAGAGCAGAACCTATGATTGCGCCTAGCATAATAGCTGCTATTGTCCATGGGCTGCGGAGATGATTATTTTCTTCTGAAGGACCTTCCTCTTCCTTAAATGCCTCCATAGTAGTAACCAAAGGTTTTGTATCCTTTCGATGTTTACGCGTATTTTTAATCACTCGCTGCAATACAGGAGTTTCAGTTCGCAATTCTTCGGCTTTAGAAGGTTTCAATACTTTGTGATGCTGCTCTAAAGCTTGAGATTTTTGTTCTAAATTTTCAGATTGAGGTACTGGCAAAACAGAAGGAACGATATCAACACTAGCCGTAACATTTGTTTCTGCTTTCTTTTTTCTAGGTGGTGGAACCACATCAGAGACATCATCTGTGCTTTGAGCACTAACAGGCTTTTCCAATATTACTATTTTTTTAAGAGTCAGAGGATCCGAAATTCCAAATTGCTCTATACGATTTCTTAACATGTTTTTTACTTGTTCATGTGCTTTTTTTCTTGCTTCCTGCTTACATTGCAATTGATGGTCACCACGTTCGTCAGAAGAAGACATATTAACATTCCCAAGTGTCTCCTCGGGGTCAATCATGAGCTCAACATCACCACAACGCGTAACATAAGGCATTCCCGCATTAGTACGAGACATCATAGGAATCGTCACATGCTGCATCAAAAGATGATCAAACCCATTCTTACTATCAAACATCAACTCCAACATCGTTTCCGTTGTTTCTGGTTTCGGAGACATCATTTCAAAGACAGGTAAAGCACAACGAAAAATATAGTCCTCACATATAGCTTTACGAAAACGATAATCTTCATCATCCTTTATTGCAAAAAATTCACTTCTAAAATTACTAAGAACAAGCCTTGATTCGGACTTGCGAGCTCCGCCGGCAGTCTCCTTTAATATAATTTCATTGGGTTTATTATCAGCAAGAATTTCACGAAATTTCGATACACGCTTACGCAATCCACTGCTATCTAATGCTGCATAACTTTTCATAGGATTCCTCGTATTATTCGTCAATCGGATAGCACATGCCTACTATCATAACAAAAAATACACGAAATGCGATGAAACTGTCAAGAAATAAATCAACACAAAAACTGCCCGCAATACAAATCAACCCAATGATAAGCAATCCCTAACCCATAAAAATCAGCTTCTTTGAAATTAGATCCTTTAAAGATTCGGCTAACCGACAAATCAAGCACCCAATTAGCGCTAATATCAAAACTTACACCTGCAGCAGCCATCACATGCCCGCTGTTTTGCGATTCTGGAACTTGATGTAGACGCACGCCATCCAAAGAGACCTTTGTTAAAGCACCCGTTGCAGTTTGTCTGACCCCTGCTCCGCCGATTTTGCCAAAAACTGAAAAATTATATAGTGAATATATGCCCTTAACGGAAATATCCAGGGCATAGGCTCGGATAGCAGGTTTATTACTTTCAGGAATTTTAGGATCATACACCGAAGGCGCATAATTCGTCGCTCCAATCTCAACCCCAGCATAGCGGTTCATTTGTATCCCAAAATATAAACGTTCACCTATACCTGTATTATTCGGTTTGACTTTAGCAGGGGTCGTAATACAAGTTGCAGGATGTTTAAGATTACAAGCCGTAGGAGGACTTGAAGGGATACCTGTATTCACATAATAAGGATTATTATTTAAATTCGTTCCACCCACTTGCAAACCAAAATAAGGGCCTGTACCTGTTGCTGAAATTTTTGTACTTAATAAAGCTATCAACAGAAATGAAATAATATATTTTATGAAGCGCATACAACGTCCTTGGAACGATCACATAATCTCACCAAGGTTAAAGCATTAGCCAGAAAAAACAAACTAAATTTTATTAAACAACAACTCCCAAATCCTATGCCCAGCGTTTTCCCCACGCTGTTCGAATTTAGTCACAACAGGTCGTTGACTTGAGCGCTCGGCATATTTTCCTTCACCATAGGCATTCTTAAATTCAACAGATGAGGAAAGCACTTTCATCATATGCAAAGCATAATCTTCCCAATCTGTTGCCAAATGCCACTCCCCATTTTTTTTTAATTTTTTTGCAACCAGACTCACAAATTCAGGCTGAATAAGGCGTCTTTTATGATGACGACGTTTGCGCCATGGGTCTGGAAAAAAGATTTGCAAAATATCGATGCTTTGATCAGGTATACATTGATTTAAAACTTCTACAGCATCTGCGTAAAAAATGCGTATATGATTAAGCTGCTCTGCTTGAATATGTTGTAGCAAGGTTCCTATCCCGGGTTGATGTGTTTCAATACCTATAAAATCATAATCAAGATGAGCTTTAGCAGCGGCCAATAAGGAATGCCCTGAACCAAATCCAATTTCTATGACACGCCGCGCTTGCCGCTTAAACACTTCATCAAAATGGATGAAACCATCGCGCACATCCAGACCCACCTTCGGCCAACAAGTTTCTAAGGCTTGACGTTGTGCATCGGTCATACGGCTATCACGACGCACGAAACTACGAATGCGGCGCATAAAGTTATTTTCCATGGGTTTTTACTTGTAAAATAAGTTGTTGTTTCAAATGATTTAACCTTTTTTCCAGCTCAACCGGATAAGTCCTATTTGCATGAGCTTTAATAAAATCGTTCACTCGTTGAATCGCTCGTTCACGTAATGCATGAATAGATGCTTGCTGATAAACGAGACTACCTTTTTCAAAAATGGGGATAAGCACATCATAAGAATCACCCAAATCTTCTGACATGCCCAGTTCTATGTCATACATCACATCTTTGTGCGGATATCGACGTATTTGATAGATGCCAGGATGAGAAATTTTAGCGGTTTGTTCTGATAATTTTAATTTATATTGCCATGTTCCCTGCTCATCACGCAAAGCGGATAATTTATAAACTCCATCCAGCGCAGGCTGGTCAAACGCTGTCACCAGATGCGTTCCTACTCCCCATACTGAAATTTGAGCACCTGCTTCTTTCATATCAGCCATGACATACTCATTTAAACTATTGCTTGCCATAATTTGAGTATCAGAAAATCCTGCCTGATCTAACATTTGACGTGCTGTGATACTTAAACTTCCCATGTCACCGGAATCCAAACGAATACCCAGTAGTTTGGCTCCTTTTGCGCTCAATTGCTTCCCAATCTCAATCGCATGACTGACACCGGCTAAAGAATCGTAGGTATCCACTAATAACACACAATTATCCGGCATGACCTCCGCATAAGCTGCAAAAGCACTGAGCTCATCAGGAAATATCGTTACCCAACTATGCGCATGGGTTCCGCGCACAGGAATATCATAAAGCTTGCCTGCCAGCACATTAGAAGTCGCATCAACGCCGCCTATATAAGCCGCTCGACTGGCTGATAATGCCCCATCAGGGCCTTGTGCTCGTCTGAGACCAAATTCAAGCACTGTATCACCTTTAGCTGCTTGATAAACGCGCGAGGCTTTGGTCGCAATGAGGGTTTGAAAATTCATGATATTAAGAACAGTCGATTCTAATAATTGACCCTGAATCAAGGGGCCTTTGATGCGCACCATAGGTTCATTGGCAAATACTAACTCGCCTTCGGGCACTGCAGCCAAATCGCAAGTAAATCGCAAGGTTTTTAAATAATCTAAAAAATCATCCGTAAAGAGCGGCTTTTGATTCGGTGACTGTAAGGTATGCAAATAATCCATATCATCATTAGAAAAACGCCAGTTATTCAAAAAATCAACGAGAGTCGCTAAACCACAGGCTACCGCATAATTCCCGCCAAAAGGATGCTTACGGTAAAACTGGTGAAAAACCGCTTCACGTTCATGTATGCCCAGTTTCCAATAGCCATATGCCATGGTAAGTTGGTATAAATCGGTCAAGAGCGGAGAAATCATAATGTCTTTATCCTAAGGGTGACGCCGCTTAAAAAAGCAGGCATTATATAGGACTCATTCTCATTATAAAAATATTTTATGATCACTTTTCGACATGTATGTAAAAATTATACCACTTCAGGCAGTTCCGTCCTAGCGCTCTCGGATATTAACCTACACGTCAATGCAGGTGAAATATTTGGAATTATAGGCAAAAGTGGTGCAGGAAAAAGCACCTTAATCCGTTGTGCCAATCTATTAGAAAAACCCACTAGCGGCGAAATTATTGTAGCTGGTCAAGATTTAACTAGACTATCATCTTCTGACTTAAGACAGGCCAGGCAAAAAATAGGCATGATTTTCCAACATTTTAATTTACTCTCCTCTCGTAATGTTTATGACAATATAGCCCTGCCCCTGGAGCTCACAGGTCACTCACGTAAAGACATTGCTGCTATTATTGGCCCGCTATTAGAATTAACGGGGTTGGCAGATAAAAAAAACAACTATCTTTCCGAGCTTTCCGGTGGTCAAAAACAACGTGTCGCCATTGCGCGCGCCTTAGCTAACAAACCGCACGTCTTGCTCTCCGATGAAGCAACTTCAGCACTTGATCCTGAAACCACGCTATCCATATTACAATTGCTTAAAAATGTGCGCGATACGCTCAATGTCACGATTTTGCTCATCACTCATGAAATGTCTGTGATAAAAACGGTAAGTGATAGAGTTGCGATCTTACAAAATGGTGTATTGATAGAAGAGAATGAAGTCGGTGAGTTTTTTACCCACCCCAAAACCGCTATCGCAAAGAATTTTATAGCTTCATCGTTATTGCAGCACATGCCAGCAGCGATAGAAGAACATGTCTTTACTGAAGAGCAGCCGCATACCCATCCTGTGTTACGACTCTGGTTCTTACAGGGTACTGCAACACAACCTGTTATTTCTGAATTAAGCCATCAATTTGATTTCAGCATCAATATATTACAAGCCAATGTCGAATACATAAAAAAACATGCCATGGGCATTATGATCGTTGCCATTAAAGGCGAGAAATTAAAAATCCAACCCGCCATCACTTATTTAAAACAACTTGGCGTAGAAGTCGAGGTTATAGGCTATGTCCCAGACAACATTATTACTTTTACTTAATGCAACAGTAGAAACATTTTATATGGTTATATTTGCTAGTATTTTCGCAACGCTAGTGGGTTTACCTTTGGGTGTTATTTTATATACATCACGCAAAAATAATATTCTTGAACATCCTTATTTACATCAACTATTGGCAGCTCTGGTCAATATGACACGTTCTATTCCATTTATTATTTTAATGGTCGCTATGATCCCCATCACACGCTGGATAGTCGGCACATCTATTGGAACCAACGCTGCCATTGTTCCATTAAGCGTGGCCGCGATACCTTTTATCGCACGTATTGTTGAAAATGCAATCCTTGAAGTGGATCGAGGTCTCATCGAAGCTGCAACTGCCATGGGTGCTACGGCATGGCAAATTATAAGCAAAATACTTATTCCCGAAGCACTCCCAGGCATTACGAATGGTTTAACCTTAACCATTATCAGTCTTGTAGGCTATTCTGCCATGGCAGGTGCGGTAGGCGGCGGCGGCTTAGGTGATCTCGCGATTCGTTATGGTTATCAACGCTTTGATGTTAAGATTATGCTAATGACCATCGTCATTATGATAGTGTTAGTACAAGTGACTCAATGGTTAGGTGATAAACTAGCAAAACAATTTAGTAAAGGTCGATAGTTATGCAAAACTTAATAAAAAAAATACTTCTTGGTTTAGGCGTTATCTTGCTTGCCGCATGCGTCGCCGAAGATAAAAATACTTTAAAAGTAGGCGTTATTTCAGGTCCTGAAACCGAGCTTTTGGAAACTGCACAAGAATATGCAAAAAATAAATTCAATCTAAATATTAAAATCATTGAATTCACCGATTACTTACAACCTAATGCAGCACTTAATGACAGCAGCCTTGATGCTAATGTGTTTCAACATCAACCCTTTCTTGACCAACAAATTAAAGATAAACATTATGACCTGGTTTCCATAGGCAAAACGTTTGTTTATCCCATGGGTATTTATTCAGACAAACTAAAAAATTTAAAAGATTTACCCAAAGGATCGTTGGTTGCTATTCCCAATGATACAAGCAATGAAGGACGAGCTTTATTATTATTAGAAAAAGCTAAACTCATTAAATTAAATAAAAAAGCAGGACTTTTTGCGACACCTCAGGATATCATAGATAATCCCAAACAACTTACATTTACGGAATTGGACGCATCACAATTAACACGCAGCTTGCCCGATGTGACTATCGCCGCCATTAACACCAACTATGCAGTCGCAGCAGGTTTTTCTCCTGTCAAGGATGCCTTGTTTTTAGAAGGCAAAGACTCACCGTATGCCAATATCATTGTCATACGAAAAGATAGCGTCAATGACCCGCGTATGAAACAATTCGTTTCTGCGCTGCAATCTGACACCGTTCGTGACGCAGCAAAACGAATTTTTAATAATCAAGCTATCCCTGCTTGGTAAGTCTATTAAGGAGACACGCATGAGCATCAAAAAAATCATTTTTATTGCATTATTGTGCGCATTCACTGTGGGTTGCGCCACACAAAGCGGCATCTCAAGAGATGACAAAGCCTATACAGGCTCTTCCCCGCAAGAACTTTATAATACAGGAAATCGATATGCCAAGGGCATAGGTGTGCAACGTAATTATGCAAAAGCCGTGAGCTATTTCCAACGCGCAGCGGATGGGGGCAACTCGAATGCTGAAGCAAGTTTAGGTGTACGTTATATGTCTGGCCAAGGTGTACCGCAAAATTATGAGATTGCAAAATCCTGGTTTGAAAAAGCCGCTGCACAAAGTAATCCTTATGCAGAAAATCAATTAGGCTATATGTATGCCGCCGGAAAAGGTGTCTCACAAAACTTTAATACGGCTATCTCCTGGTACCAAAAAGCGTCCGATCATGGATTGGCAAGTGCACAATACAATCTTGGACTGATGTATGCGAATGGTATAGGGACCACTGTTGACAAAGAAAAAGCTAAGCAATTATTTAGGTTAGCTGCTGAGCGTGGGTTTACTCCGGCTAAAAAGGCTTTGAGTGAGATGTAATGTACACCCACATCGCTCGCAAACGCTTTGGCCAACATTTTTTACACGATAAACATATTATACAACGTTTAGTGAGCGTGATCGCGCCGGAAAAAGATCAGCATATTATTGAAATTGGTCCAGGACAAGGAGCGCTCACCGTTCCCGTGTTAGAGCTCATTGGGGAGATCGATGCTATAGAGCTAGACAAAGATCTCATTCCGGCATTGATTGAACGGTGTGCCAACAAAGGGAACTTGCGTGTTTACCAAACCGATGCTTTAACTTTCGATTTTACGTGTTTTTTCGATAAAAAATCACCTCTGCGTGTCATAGGCAATTTACCTTACAATATTTCTACACCACTTATTTTTCATCTATTAACGTTTGCTCCTTATATTTATGATATGCATTTCATGTTACAAAAAGAAGTCGTTGACCGATTAGCTGCACAACCAGGAAGCAAAACCTATGGCAGACTAAGCGTGATGGTACAATATCATTGTGAGGTCACAGCTTTATTCGATGTACCACCTAGGGCTTTTTATCCACCGCCGCAAGTGCATTCTCGCATCGTAAAACTTGTTCCATATCATGATATTCCACACACAGCACGCGATTATTCGCACTTTGCAACTATAGTCAAAGAAGCATTTTCTCATAGACGAAAAACCTTGCGAAACAGCTTAAAAAATCTGGTCAAAGATTCTGATTGGGAAAAAATTGCAGTAAATCCTCAAACACGGCCGGAAGACCTAAGTGTAGAAGATTATTTACGAATCAGTAATCATTTTTTTGAGTCATGAGGATTGATTATGTCCACCTACGTCATCGGAGATCTGCAAGGATGTTTTGAACCTCTGGAACGTTTACTGGAACATATTTCATTTAACCCACAACATGACACGCTTTGGTTCACAGGCGATATTGTTAATCGCGGTCAAAAATCTCTGGAATGTTTGCGCTTTGTTAAAAATTTAGGAAATCGTCATCATATTGTATTAGGTAATCATGATTTGCATTTATTAGCCGTCGCTCATAACGCTCATAAAGGTTGGCGTGAAGATACATTGGACGACATATTGGGAGCGAGTGACAAACATGATTTGTTAGATTGGTTAATCCATCAGCCATTACTACATCATGATTTAGATTATACCATGGTGCATGCGGGGCTTGCTGCTCCATGGGATTTAGCCAAAGCAAAAATGCTAGCTCATGAAGTTGAAACTATTTTGCAAAGTGATAAAGCCTATGATTTTTTTAAACACATGTATGGCAACCATCCTAATGCCTGGAGCGATGATTTAGAGGGATTTGATCGATGGCGATGTATCACCAATTATTTTACCCGCGCACGTTTTTGCTATCCTGATGGGAGTTTAGAACTTGAAAATAAAGGACAAATCGATTCAGCAAAAGATAAGCTCATACCGTGGTTTAAAGTCCCTGATCGACAAAATGCTGATGTAAAAATTCTTTTTGGTCACTGGGCAGCGTTGGGCGGCGTCACGAATACTCCGAATACTTATGCTTTGGATACGGGTTGTATTTGGGGGTATGCTTTGACGGCGATGAGGCTTGAAGATGGTGCGCGATTTTTTGTGTCTTGTCAGTTACCTTCTGTCTAACACAATAAAACTATAAGCATAAGGATTTTCTGCATCAGGTTGACACACCACACGCTCGGTTTCGATCCATTCTTGTGGATTAATTTCAGGAAAAAATGTATCACCATCGAAATGCTGATGAATGATGGTCATATAAAGTCGCTGAATAAGTGATAACGTTTGATGATACAGCAAAGCTCCACCGATGATAAAGACCTCCTCACTATAAGCCGCAGCCTCTAAAGCATGCTCTATGGAATTTACCACAAGACAACCTGGTGCTTGAAAATGCATATCCCGCGTAATCACTATATTGCATCGATCAGGCAAAGGGCGTCCTATCGATTCATATGTTTTGCGGCCAAGTAAAATGGGCTTACCTAAGGTTATTTGTTTAAAATGCCGTAAGTCTGCAGGAAGGTGCCAAGGCAATTGATTATGATTACCGATCACTCGATTTTCCGACATGGCACAAATCGCAGAAATACGCATACAATCTCCCTATTATTTATCGCCCGCAACAAGCCGATCCGGATTGACCTGGACCATTAAAAACCTTAACTGTGATATCTTTAATGCCGTGTCGATCAAGCATTGGTTTATCTATGGATAACTGCTCCAAAAACCAATGAGACAATTCTTCAATAGTAACATTAGTCACAGGTAATATGACAACATCACGTTTTAAAAATGGAATACGTTCGTCCGCATAGTGTGCTATCCACATATCACCTGTATCTTCCAAACGAAGATACTTAGATTGGCTTGGCAAAAGAAAATGCCTATCCAATAACTTGCAAAGTGATTGTAATTGTTGCTTATAAACTCTGTAGTCAAAAGCCAAGCCGTTATCATCTATCATGACAGTCAATGCGAGACTTACATAATAATTATGACCGTGTAAATCTTCTCTATCGGTCGCAGAAAAAATAGTAAAATGCCCCGCAGAAAAACTATTTTCTTCTTTTTGTATTTCAACAACAGTTAAACGTGTCACCTTACATCCCCTCGTTTTTAGGAAGCTTTCTTTTTAGCTTTCATATAACGTCTCAATAATGAATTAATTCGTGTCTGATATCGTGGACCATCTGATTTAAACCAATCTATGATGTCTTTATCAATCCTAATAGTGATGAGGACTTTATTATGAGGCATGGTCATCGTAGCATTCTTAAAAAAATCATCCGTTAGCTCCGGGCTATCGGAGTAATCAATATCTTTATCCTTCATGGAATCAATTTTCTTCCAATCAGTTTTTGAATGCTTTTTTAAACTTTGTTTGTTCAAGTTTGTTTGCCTTTCTTAATGAAATAATCCTAGCTTTTGTATGTTTAATTTATATTTTTTCTTCGCACCATTCAATTTTCATTTTATCACTGTATTTACAAAATGTACATATATCAATACTATTTTTAGCAAAAATTGAACATTCTTCAACGCTTGTCTAGTTTTTAGGCAAGCGAAGAGATTGATAAATTTTACTTATTTTGATTCGAATTTGATTTCATGCAATAGCCGCGAGCGAGACACGGCCATTATTCTAAGACTATACTTGAGGTGATTTCGTTGCAGCAGACAAATTTGATGTAACTGTCTCTGTTGAAGTATTATTAGCAAACATCGTACAAGGTGCTGCTAATACACATCTATGTTTCCGTTTGTAACTTTCCTTGGCAAATTTTGCAATCATACCATCTGCCAAATCATGATGACCCAGTGATCGCGCATAAGCTACTCCCGTCATATCATTCGCTTTATCATCTTTATTTGCACCAAGTTTTATCAGCAATTTGACAACCGGAAAATCATTTTTATAAATAGCCATATGTAAAGGAATCGTTTCATTTTTATCATCCTTGGCCTCGTCCCAATAGAGTTGTCTTAGCACTAAATTGCTTTCATTTTTTTTCAACTGATCGTCAGCGACAGGAACGTTAAATAGCATACGTATGATTTCAACTCGATCGTTTGAAACTGGTAAATCAAGTGCGGCTGTAAACAATTGTTTTTGTTTTTTTGACGACAAATGTCCAAGCAATAAGTTAGGATGATCTATTAAATATTCTTTTATTGAACCTTTATTTCCCGCTTGAAGAAGATGAAGAAATTCATAATAGTGAAATAAGTTCACGATAGCATGAGAGAATTCTCCCGTATGAATGACGTCAATAGGCTTTTCTTGATGCTGATCTTCTATATGAGTCATGGCGCCTGATGCCAATAAAAATTCTACAATTTCTACATATCCGAAATAACATGCTTTATGCAAAGCTGTTTCTTTAGAATGATCTTGATAATTGATATCAGCACCATACTCATGAAGTGCTGATCTAACGTGTTCTAAATGACCTTGTTTTACTGCGCATCGAAGCATATTATTTGATAACATCTTACTAGTAAGCTGATTTACCGGTGTCATCGCCTGGCATGTTTTCCAAGCCCTGGCTAAAGGTGCATACAAACTTAATGGAGACATTTCATTAATAAAAAATTCCAGCATTTCCGTCTTTGCATGCTTAACCAAATGATCCAAAATGCCGTGCTCATAGACATCAATGGAATAAAGATCGGCTTTATTTTCAAGAAGCAACTTAACAAGTTGTGTATTTTCGCTTAATGCTGCTTGTAAAAGTGGTGTATGGCCTTCTTCATTTCTAGCATTGATATTAATTTTAAGATTACCATCTAATTGCAATAAACGATCAACGTTGATTAAGTTACCAGCAAGCGCCTCGTTCATTAAAAGATTTGTCATATCTGCTTTTTTGTGTTTCTCCTCCTGTAACTGAGCATCTTTTTTTTCGAGTTCTTGTTTATAAGAAATATTTAACTTCTTTATTGTATTTCGCAGCTGATTATATTTATCTGTTAATCGCTGTACTTTTAAATCGGTATAAATGACATCTGCAGACGAAAAAAGTAATGCTACTACTCTCTTATCATCATTGGAGGGATCAACAACGCTTTGAAGACAGGCATTGGGCATATTAAATGTGACATCTATATTATCCTGACGATCCAAAGGTAGCTCAATAACAATCTTATGTTTATGATTAGCTATGGTGTACTCATATTCTTGACGTGCGATGCCTTTACCGGAAATGATTAATTTTTGTGGATGTTCATTGGAAATAACTATTCCAGTCGAATCAATGATGATTTTACTTATGGTTTCTGTCTCATTGCCTACGGGTATACTCAATGTTGCTTCTTTCCCTAGCGTCCATCGTTGACCTTTATCAGGTCCTCCAACACCATTTAGGAGTTTAAATGGTAACATAGACTCAGGGGTTCCCATTGGAATAGTGACAAGACGTTCTGAATTTTCAGGCATTATTGCTTCAAGCTCACGTTGCATCATGATTTATCCTTGCTTTATATAATTAATAGAAATTTTTTGTCAAGTATAAAGATATCAACATGTATTTCAATACCGTAAAATCACGGTATATTATCTCAATAATCCCCTCATTACATTTCATTGATATGTTCGTTTATAATATCGCAGCTAATTTTATGATTAATTCAGTCTTATTATGACATCCAAGTTTGGATCGGACGTGACTTAAATAATCCTCTACTGTTCTTATAGATAAACCGATAATGTTAGCAATTTCTTTCGCAGTTTTACCTTGCATTAACAAATAACAACATTCTAGTTGACGTTTAGTCAAAGGAGCTTTGTTGTTTGATGTAAATAAATGACGATAATCATCGTTGAGAAGTGACTTGCTGATATCAAGTTTATCATTAAATGGCAAAATAATTTTTTGTTTTTCTGCTTGATGAATAATGGTTTCCGCTTTTTCACGAAAATATTCTTTAAATGTGATGAGGATATCCATTTTCGATAGATAAGTATTAATGATGCGATCATTACCTGCATGTGTTGCGAATGCAAAACCCTCACAGTATTTCTTTTGTGGGTGGAATAAAAAAATACCGTGATCTATATTTCTTGAACGTGAACAATCATCTATAATTTTTTGATTGGGTAATGTAGACCATAATATGGCTTGTTCTTTATAGAGCCCAGGTTTGCATTCCGTGTTACCCGTTAAATAATGTTTGCCTTTCAAGTAGATATCATAAAATTCTGCATTATTTCCTAAGTATACTCGCGCTCCATTGTGATACGATCTCATATAAGTAAAGTGAATAATGCCAAGTTTTTTAAGCGGCTTGGCAATTTCTGCTATATCAGCACTGGACGTAAATGTTATGTGGTTAGTCGATAGTTGCATGTGAGTTAAATATAACCTTCTATTATTGAACCATATTATACATATTCCCAGCTTAAGGAATTATTAGGTTGAATAAATGTGCTTTTTATCAATAAGTTATGCTATTTCATAAATTTGATAGTAGGCTTCTTCTCCACTTCTTGTACCGATATATGACTTCTCAAGAAACCATGTTGTTGGTATGCTGCTTCGAACGCTAACATTTTTTCCGGTGTGTTTTTTATTAAACGCAAATTCGGCGAATGACCAGCAATCCTTTCTCGCATCTCGCGTTGTGCTTCTTGATATTGTTCTAGCTTAGCAAGCAATTTGTCTCGTTCATGTCGTTCTGCAGCATCGGCCATATCGAATGCTCTAAAACCTTGAGATAATGCGCCAAATATATAGCTATCCATTTCCAATACTTGTTCCTTTAGGACGAGCTGTTCGGAGACAGATAATCCTTTTCTCATGTTAGGCACATAGTTATCCATGCATTGAAGCAATCCAACCATCATACGAGCACCTTCAAATAATGGAAACTCCATACTCCAACGCATCTTTTTTAAAAATAACAAAGCATTTGCTAAGAGATCCATAGTCTCAGTTTTTGGAGCAATCATTGTTGCAATATTATTCTTCGGACATGTTGCAAGAAGCGCATCAAGTCCAGCCTGATTAAATACACATTCTGGATGTTGGTTTATTAAACGTGTAAATACATCAGGTTGATTTTTATTCGCAAGAGCAATTTGAGAAACCAACGATAGCAAGGTAGCACAAGCATCAAAGCTCGCCGCAGCTTTACCCAATGCTGAAAAACGATCTGAAGCTATTGTACGTTGTAATTCTTTATACCATTCAGATCGAAAACCATGGATGATAGCTCGCCATTGAGCGCTTATTTTATGCTTCATTTCATTGTTATGAAACTTCACATTTTTAAGATGCTGATCTATATCATGAAATAAACCTTTATGTTCAGTACAGATAGGATTGCTAATCGTTTTATACATGCGTACATGACCGCAGTAACCCGATGCATAACGAGTCCAGGGTATAGATTCCGCAGACACATTTTGTAAGCTGTCACAATAATTGCCGCCAAACCACCACCACCAAACGGCCTCAGGACCTGTATAAAATGATGGCTTATATGGAATGGTTATCGATGAAATTTTATTTTGCTCATCGGGCATGGGATGATGAGGTTGAATAAAATGCGTTGAAAGCTCAAATTGATCACCCACAATGTGATAGACGCATTTGATCTCTCCTTGTCGCGTCATTTGTGCATGATAATAGGTATCTGGAATAAGCGAATAGCATCTTCCCCTTGGCATGGGGAGAACAGGATAACCTGGAGAAATGGTAAGTAAGATCATGGGCAAATGTTGTGAGCAAGCTAAATCCGCACATAAATCCATTTTATAACGATATTCTTCTTCTTTCCTACATTCTTCAATACGGTTGATAAAGGCATTTTTCTTACTATTGATATTGTTTACACGGGCAGCTTTATAGGCTGTCTTATATTCATGGCGTATATCGTCGCCATGAGGATCATTGAGTCCTGATCCGCTGTTACAACCAGAAGGACCTTTTTTGAGATTCACTTCCTGCGCAGTAGTATAAAACCACTGACCGCCATTTGCACCAGTTGAGTAGTCGGCAGATACATTAATTTCTTGCTTTTTAAGATCGTTTGTATCAAACAAAGTTTTGTCTAATGCAAGCTTGCTTTCCGAGATTATTCTTTGTGAAATTTTCTCCTCAAATTGAGTACGTGAAATGTCAAGTTCTTCAGACAAAGTTTTGGCTGCTTCTTCATATTTTTCAATCAAGACCCGAATAAATTCATCATTTCTTAATCGTTGTAATTGACTTAGTATATGATTGCCTTCATAAATAAAGCGTTGAAATGGTGCAATTTCATCAGTAGACAATGAAGCTGTCTGAATATCAGGATATTGTTTAGTAACGAGATAGCTGAATGCATCAGATAAATATTGCCATACGAATGGATGGGAAGGGGTGGTATAAGTTTGCGGATAGCGGTTATCTGAACGCAATATATCAATATTTTTTCTATTTAATTGAACTGCTTCTGCTTGAGTGAGCGTTGAGCTTACCTCAGCAGGTTTTTTTTGTTCTGCTATTTCACTGCATTGTTTGATAACGAGTAAAGCCGTAGCTTGCGGTCCTAATCCAGTTTCAAAACATGATGCATGTGTTTGCTTTCGCCAATGTTCATATTCTTTCATCGTCTCAAGCGTTGTAAAAAGCCTATTTAGTGTTAATTGATCTGCTATTCCATAGTAATGGAAAGTTTCCCGTTGTGTATCAACTACTAATAAATGCCATGTTCCGTTACTTTGAATTGGAATGAGTTGTATGATGGCATCCATATTTTTTAACTCATTTATTGTTCTTGCAAGTGAGGTCACTGGAGTTTCTTTTGTAACTTTAAGATCACGCTCATTAATGAGCATACTGCCCAGTCCTAAAGTCGGTGTAGAAACGAGATCCTGATTGTCTTTTATCAGGTGCTCCACAAGATGATCTAAATTTTGAGGTTGATAGTGAAAATCGCCTTTAATATTTATATTTTGGAGATAGCTTAACAAGGTATTGAGTGCACAATAGTCGCTTCTATGTTGTAAATGATTCTCTGTTACCAGTTTTAGGATAGAAGATACATCTTTTTCTTTTGTTGCAGCAGGATTACCGACTATATGTACATGTTTAGCGCCAACATTGGGTCCTAAGGCATGTGCCTCAACTTCAGTAACGTAATCCGAATACTTCGATTGAAAGTTACAATCACGTTTGGCCTTTTCTGCCAGTGTAAATATTTTTGTACTTTCTTGCTCCTGAAATTTATGCTCCATACTCTTTTGTAAGTCTGTCATTTGAGCAACTACTGTTGCTCCAATATTTGCTTGACGCTCAGCAAGATGATCGAGCTCAACATGTAATGCTTGTATTTGTTCTATAATATTATCAGCTTTCCAATCCAGATGAAGAAAGCCTCTCACCATATTGCGGTTCATGTCATCCAGTGTAGCCATGACTTGATCAAAGCGCTCATGCATTTCTCTTTGGATGGTTTGTAATTGCTCGCCTAGTGTTTTCAGAGCATCGAGTATCATTTGACTGCTATTGCTACTTTTGTTTCGGCTAAACAGGCTCTTAATACTCGCACATGCTCCTGACAATATACTTGCTGTTACTAATGGATTCATCGTACCGATGGAGGCCATCACGGACGATACATTGATTAATGCATTTCCAATGACTGAAATTTGCTGTGCACGAGTGTTATTTCCTAAGAGATAAGCTACGTTTGTTGCAATATCAACGCAATGATGAGCATTTTTGATGTATTCATCTTTTATTTTCTCTTCTTCTGCAACTTTTGATTTAGCAGTATTTAATTTCTGCGCTGCCTGTAAAATATCAAACTGAGTCGAATGAGAAGATTGTTTATGTGCATCTAATTTTGCTTTTAATGCTTTAATTTCATTAACATGTTCAAAACCTTTTATATCAATGTCAGTTAATAAGTCTATCAGTAATCTGTCAGTGTCTTGGTCTGTCGTATTTTCTGCAGATATGGATTCACGTATTTGTTTGTGCAGATCAGCTTTCTCAATTTGAGTTTTAATTCTTTTCAAATCGCCTAGTACATCCGTTGTAGAAATAGATGTATTGGATTTTCTTGGAATTTTCCTGTCTACAAAATGTTGCCATTCATCCTCAAATCCTTTTTGAAGTGCTCTACCAAATATGAATATTTCATCGACTGTCAGCTTTTCTTCAGAAATATTTTTAAGATGAGTTGATGTATAATTTTGTAATTCTTCATCAAATTTCTGAATGTTGACATTTCTAAAAAAATTTCGTGCGGCATCTGTTATCCAGTCCTTTAAATAAGTACTGTTTTCTATATTTTTATCGACGGCTTCTGTTGATACTTCAGCTATGGTATATGCGAGCTCTCCAGTTTTTAAAGCAAGCGTGTTGCGAGAATGGTGAACCATGGCGATATCCGGATTAACGCCTATTGCAGCAGCAAGTAATGGAGTAATGGAGCGTGTGTTTTGAGACTTTACGTCGTTTGGTATAAGAAATGATTTTGCGATAGGAGCTAAAAATTGTTGAATAGATTGTCCAGAATGCGCTATGGAAGAGATGGAGGAGCCGATGTCACTTTTTGCTAGTAAAGTATCCTTAACACATACTCTAGCTTTTTCTGGTCCTTTTAGCCAATCAAAGCCTGCATGACACGTGGTCTGTACAAGCTCACCGACGGGTCTAGCTGATTCCATAACAATAGCACTTACCGTAGCACCGGCCATTGCTGCTCCTATCGGTCCACCAGCAGCTCCTGCTACCACGGCAGCAGTCGTACAAGGTGTTGCTATCATACCTTTCACTATTTCTGAAGCAGCAGCACAGAAAAATTTTTCTCCTTTTCCGCTTGATGATGGATCATTTACGGTTTCTTTTACAATTTCTGCAATTTTCCCAACAGCTTTAATACGTTGTGGGACATGCTCTTTTACTGCATGCGCGCTTATTTCTCCAATGCGAACGGCTTGTGAAATACCGTCTGCAGTTTCAGCGATTTGTTTGTCATCTTCACCGTTTTTTGGATCCATTTAGAGCTCCTATAATTGCATAATAAAAAAACGCAACTATAACAAAATGCTTTTTTATTAGTAAATACCGTGAAAATACGGTATATACTCTCAGTGCATTTTTAGTATACTTCCTGCTTTTTAAATAAGAAATTATTATGCCCCTTTCATTATTTGGAATGCCTAATCAAAAGAGATAAAATCAATGTATAGATTATTTTGAGCATATAATGGCGATTTGCGACAGAACCTAATAAAATAAGTGGTTAAGAAACAAACTCCTTTTGAGGTGCAATATGCAAGAAAAGAGAGATAAAAAATCTAAATCTTTCAGGAAATCGACCGACGAAAGCAAAGAAGAGACTTCTCCCTTAACGAAAAAAGCAAAAGGCTCAGTTAGTAATAAAAAAATAAAAGATCTTTCCGTTGAAGCACAGAATTTTTTTGAAACCAAGAGATTTGATAGGGAGCAAGGAGCCGATCATAAAAGTGCGTCAGGAAAAACACCATGGAGGTATTTATTTGAAGAATGCAGACAGCCACTTTCTAAATTAGAACGACGATCTGAAGAAGATTGCGATCGTTTTATTAGGATTATGGAATCTTTAATTAATGATGGCAATGTGAATATTTACCAACGTATGAAACCTCATTCCGGATTTGAAGATAAAACGGTGCTTGCATATACATACAATGGTAAGTTTAATGAAAGAGTAACGTTAGCCTTAATTAATCTAGTGCCGCTAGACATGTTCTTTAAAATTTCCGAAGGACTTTCTTTTTTATGTAACCTTTTCGATGATACAAATCTATATATTGATGATGAATCTGATTATGTCTTTGGATACATAGCAGTAATTATTACCCCCTTACTAAATAGAATTCATGCGATTGGTGGTGAATTTGAACAACGAGTTATCAACCAATGCATTAATTATAAAGGTCTCGATGTATGCCCTCTTTTCTTTTACGGGCCTAAGGTTCATCGTATTTTTCCAATTGAAGATTTTATAGCGAGAGGCGCCGACCCCAACCTAAACAACGGCATTGTTATTTGGAAATTTTTTATTGAATCCCTACAGGATACCCGAAAAAATGAAGAAGAATTTTTTCGTCATGCTTTTTTTACATTACTACAAAATCCTAATGTAGAGCTTCATAATAAACTATTTAATCATAGAGACCTTAATGAAGGTTGTGAAAGTTGGAGTGGATTGACCCTTGTACAAGCAGCTTGTAATGCACAACTTCATACAAAAACAAGGGAGAGAATGATAGATGGAGACTATCTGACAAAAATTACTGAAGCTATTGCTTTACAAGCAATGCGCCATATTGATTATGATCGATTTACACCTGATTTTGATACAAAACTTCGAGCATTTATTAATAGGCATATTAACCCGGCTAGCAAAGTTTTAGATGAGAGAAGCCTTGAACTATATACTTTTAATCAAATTTACGAACATGTAATCAGAAATCATAAGGTGGATCAGGCAATAGCAGAAGCTATTTTGCCAAACGTTCATATGCCATCAGAATTGATTTCAACAATAGGTAATTACATTACGAATTTTAACTGCGTACATAGGTTTTTTGTAGCAGTTCATAAAGAAAGAAAAACAGATGCTGATAAATCTAAATTTGAAATTGATCCAGGTTTTAATGTAATGAAACATCCTACCCACTAAGCTGGCAACTTAAGTTGAGGTTCGGTCTGGGGTAGTAAAAATTGGCTCCTATGAAAAGAAAAAGAGGAACAACAATGACAAGTTCACGAAAGCCATTGAATATTGATTTAAAAAACGCCAAGGGAACTGAGGAGACAGCAATCCCCGTTGATGTGATGAATACCATGCTAGTATATGATGATTTTGATCATGTCACTGGTCATGGGTCGGTGCCATTGGTATCCACCTTATTTAACTCGATCAAAACACAAAAAGATGCACGATTAAAGGAGTTGTTAACAGCTATTGTGAATGGGAAACCCGATATCGTGAAAGCGATCTTAGAAAGAGACCCTTCATTATTGTTAGAAAAATTAGACTAAAATGACTATGTAACAGCGCTCTCAGGTCAAAGATCTAATAATGCAACAGCTTATCGAACGGCCCTCGCGGTGGAAGATACGCAGATGGCGACCCTGATCAAAAATAAATTATTCGAGTTGACAGGTAATAATGATGCAGCCAATACGCAATACCGTGAGCAGTTCCCTGATGGATGGGAGACCGCTGAGACGGAAAGATGGGCAGGCTGACTTTCTCCCTGTAAGTCATTGATTGGTAAAAATATTATAGGGGACATTTCTATTCAGTTTTTAAGGGGACATTTTTATCTAGTTAGGACAGAGTGGGATCATTGAGTTGCAATCCTGTATTTTTTTATAGTATAATTTTACAAAAATTAACTTGTAAGACAATTCATAAGCAACAGTGCCGATGCATTTACCAGATTCTCATATTTTCTATTCAGCTATACCAGATGTTATGGAAATTGTTAAACCTCTTAACAAGCTTGGAATTACTGCTTTTAGTTTTTCACGAAAATATCATGATGGGTCACGTATATATTTAGACGATCGATATCACAGTCTCGATATTTATTTAAAACAAAAATATTATTTATGTAGCAATACAGAATATAAACCAGACATGTATAAAGACCAAGTCTTACTTTGGTCAACGACTCCTAATCAAAAAATATTAGATGATTGTGATAGAGCGTTTGGTATTGATCATGGAATTTGGCTGTTTGAATCAAATGAAAATTATTGTGAAACATTTACATTTGCGACGAACTCAAGAAATGATCGTATTATAAATGTTTATCTTTCCAAAATGGATTTACTCAAATCATTCAAAGAATTTTTTCGAGAAAAAGCTTCATCTATTATTAAACAAGCTGAAAAACAAAAAATCATTTTACCATTTAATGAATTAGTTGGCATTAAAAGAGTTCTGCAAAATATAGAAGATCCAATATTACGAAACACAAAATCATCCAATGATTATTCTTTGACGCTGAGGCAGTTTGAATGTTGTGTATTATTGCTCAAAGGCAAAACTGCCAAAGAAATTGGTGTGAGCCTTAAACTTTCTGCTCGTACAGTCGAATATTATCTTGACATCATCAAGACAAAACTGAATTGCAAAAAAAAATCAGAATTAATTATAAAATTATCTAAACTGATAAAATAATCATATATTACCTCAATTGTCCTCTCATTTTTAAATTAATCAATAACTCATTGAAATAACGATATAAAATTTGTTATTCTTCAGCTGCAATTTTTGGCCCTTTATGGAATTATCACGCTTTTATCACTTAAGAAACACTGTTACAAAAAACATAGACATACGTCATTAACGTAAAAAATATGTTTCAATTCGCTTTCCGATTGACCGCACATGATGTTGAAAATACCGTACTTTTACTGTGTTTTTCCTCAAGGATCCCCTCATTTTTTAACTTACTGATAACTCCTGTTAGTGATTTACCACTTTTTCCTGGGTTAAAGCGATTTTTTATAAATCCCGCCGTCTATCCAACAACGAAAACCCCATCAATGGAACATCCCATGCTTTAGACAATGCCATCACTTTAATGAGTTCGCCCATTTCTGATGGGAAAAGCAATTTTTTTATGGCTTGTCCTTGCTGAAATTTTTCTTTTGCCGATAAATGCATGTGTTTTTCAGCGATCTCCAACAATCCGCATGCTGTTAAAAAAGCCGCTTGCGTCGTAAAGCCTGCAAGCTTGCAGCCTGATGCATCTGCACTTTCAATCACTGTCGTAAAATCGACATGCGCTGTGATATCTTGTAAACCGATATTTATCAATGGATTATCATGTTTTCTATGCTGATCATAGCACATCAAGGTTCCCATGCTGCGATCGGGATGATAATACTCTGATCTGCCATAGCCATAATCGAATAATAAAATCACACCTTTTTTCAATACATCTGCAACGCTATGTATCCACGCCGATAAAAATATATGAATTTCCGATTGATAGCCGTTAGGTAAGTGATACGCTTCGCATTGCGTCTTTAATCCGGGTGTAACAGGCTCTCGAGATTCAAAGCAAAATTGATCGTTTTGCCATATGACAAAACGTTCTTTAACTTCATCATGTTTTATTTCAAACATATGCACAGGCAATGCATCCATCACTTCATTTGCAAAAATGACACCTTGAATAGGAGATTCTGGCAAATGATCCAGCCATTGAATACGTGACAAAAATTGCGGACATGTTGATTGCAATAAACACTTTTGTCTTTCGCGCAAATCACCACTTACTTCAAGAATAAAATAATGCTCGGGCAAAGCTCCCATTTCATCCAGCGCTAGCAATATATCTTTTGCAAAAACGCCGCTTCCCGCACCAAATTCCAATATATCGTAATAGGAAAGCTGATCTGCAATGTGTTGGCATTGACGAGCAATACTCTTCGCAAATAAAGGGGAGATTTCTGGCGCGGTCAAAAAATCACCGCCCGCACCGAATTTATGCTTGCCTGCCGTATAATATCCAAAACCAGGCGCATACAGCGCCAATTCCATAAATCGAGCAAATGGAATGCCGCCGCCAGATCTCTGGATTTCCTGACGTATGATTGCCGTTAATGTTTCACTATGTGCTTTTTCATGTATTTCAGGGTTAGGACATTTCATAATATAGATTATAATACTCAAAACTACATAGGTGAACGATGCCAAAATCTTCGAATCTTAACACAAAAGTCGCTCTTATCACGGGCGCTGCCCGACGCATAGGTGCCGAAATTGCACGCATCTTACACCAAAATGGCGCGAATGTGGTATTACATTATAGGCATTCAAAAGGGGATGTGGTCAAATTATGTCGTTCACTTAATAAACAACGCGAAAATTCCGCCATCATTGTTAAGGCTGATTTATCCGACACTAATACACTTAAACCGCTTATCAAAGAAGCTGCGAATACTTGGGGACGATTAGACATCCTTGTCAACAATGCCTCTTGTTTTTATAAAACAGCTATTGGCAAAGTGAGCACAAAATCATGGAATAGTTTAATCGATACCAATCTCAAAGCGCCCTTTTTTTTAGCACAGAGCGCTCAAGCTTATTTAAAAAAACATAAAGGTTCTATCGTCAATATTCTAGACATTCACGCTGAACGGCCTATGAAAGATTACTCTGTTTATAGCATTTCAAAAGCAGGACTTAGCATGGCGACCAAAGCGCTTGCTCGTGAATTAGGGCCTTTGGGTATTCGCGTGAATGCTGTATTGCCTGGCGCGATTATCTGGCCAGAAGGGGCTAACATCTTATCCGAAAAAATAAAAAAAAATATTATTTCTCATACTGCACTTAAACGCCATGGCGATACTCATGCCATTGCTGAAGCGGTGTTATTTCTTGTCAAAGATGCGAGCTATGTCACAGGCGTAAACATTGCCGTCGATGGCGGACGTTTGCTATTTTTATAACGAAGGGCTTTTAACATGAGCTTTTTACGCAACACCTTTATGAATGTCTATCAAAAAAAAGCCTACCCCAATTATTGGGATATGCTAGCTTTGTTTATGGTGTTAGGCATCATCATGTTATTGGCCTGGAATGCAAAACAAATGGCTGTACCTTATCAATTGGGACAAGCCATACCTATTTCTCTCAATCCAGATCATTTGCCTGGATATGCTTTACGAACTGTATCGCGCATGTTTTTAGCATTAATTTTTTCATTATTATTTACCTTTACTTTTGCAACCTGGGCCGCCAAAAGCAAACGCGCTGAACGCATTATTATTCCATTTATTGACATTTTGCAGTCTGTGCCTATTTTGGGATTTTTATCGATTACGGTCGTAGGATTTATTGCTTTGTTCCCTAATAGCTTATTGGGGCCCGAATGCGCTGCTATTTTTGCCATTTTCACATCACAGGCATGGAACATGGCACTCGGGTTTTATCAAACGGTACGCTCCGTACCGGCTGAATTAAACGAAGCCGCCACCATGTTTCATTTATCTGCCTGGCAACGTTTTTGGCGCATTGATGTTCCTTTTTCATTACCTGGATTATTATGGAACACCATGGCATCCATGACGGCAGGATGGTTTTTTGTCGTCGCATCGGAAGCCATTTCCGTGTCAAATCAGCAAATTTTATTACCTGGCATTGGTTCTTATATCACCGTTGCTATTCAATCAGCCGATATGCATGCTATTGGATTTGCCATATTAACCATGTTCATCGTTATTTTAATCTATGATCAACTCTTATTTCGTCCTTTAGTCGCCTGGGCTGAAAAATTTAAATCCGAATTAGTCGGACAAGAAGGTGTGGAAGCTCATTCCTGGATTCTGGATATATTAAATCGCACACGATTTATACGGCATGTGGGTTACAAGATAGGTTATCTCTTGGAAAGTGGTGTTAATATCTCTTTTTTACGCTCAAAACCACTCACCGCTTTTCATCCCTCATCTTATAAAGCCAAGCAATATGCCATTTGGATTTGGAACATCCTATTTATCTTTGCGATGATCTGTTTAGTCGTATTTTTCTTTCATTTTGTCATCAAAAATGTTTCCTTAGATACCATAAAACACGTTTTCTTTTTAGGCATGGTCACTGCTTTTCGCGTATTTATATTAGTGATTTTATGCTCGCTCATATGGATACCCATTGGAGTTTGGGTAGGATTAAGACCTCAGGCGGCCTATATTGTTCAACCCATTGCGCAATTTCTTGCAGCATTTCCAGCAAATTTACTCTACCCTTTTGTGGTTATTTTTATTGTGACTTATCACCTGAATGTGAATATATGGGCGACACCACTGATGATTTTAGGTGCGCAGTGGTACATACTTTTTAATGTGATCGCAGGCGCATCTTTAATACCTAAAGATTTATTACAAGCCGCCGATAATTTAGGTTTAAAAACATGGTTACGATGGCAAAAGCTCATCATTCCTGCCATTTTTCCGTATTTTATTACCGGCGCTATTACTGCCGCAGGTGGAGCGTGGAATGCCAGCATTGTCGCTGAAGTCGTAAGCTGGGGCAATACTAAGCTCGTCGCAACGGGGCTTGGTGCTTATATTTCTGAATACACTGCAAAAGGTGATTTTATCAATATTGGATTAAGCATAGGTATGATGTGTGTTTTGGTTTTACTCTTCAATCATTTTGTGTGGCGTCCCTTATATCGCTATGCTCAAAGCCGCTACACGCTAGATTAATTAAGGATTTTATATGTCCCAAACATCCATGACATCAGAACCATTACTCGAAGCACGCAATGTGCGAAAAAGTTTTTTTAAAGGCGGCAAACAAGAATTATTAGTATTACAAGACATTAATTTCCGCCTGTTTGAAGGCGAAATTGTTGCCCTGCTAGGCAAGTCAGGATCAGGAAAATCAACCTTATTGCGCATACTTGCAGGACTTATTCAGCCAAGCCAAGGCACTGTCTATTATCGCGGAAATCCTATTTATGGTCCTGCACGCGGTATTTCTATGGTATTTCAAACTTTTGCGCTTTTACCCTGGCTTACCGTATTACAAAATGTAGAACTGGGATTAGAAGCACTGGGCATTGATCGTGATGAACGCCGCGAACGTGCACTCAAAGCGATTGATACCATAGGCTTGGATGGTTTTGAAACCGCTTACCCCAAAGAATTATCCGGCGGGATGCGTCAACGTGTAGGCTTTGCGCGTGCGCTCGTCGTAAACCCTGATATTTTACTGATGGACGAACCCTTTTCTGCACTTGATGTATTGACCGCAGATAATTTAAAAAGCGATTTACTCGATTTATGGCAAACAAAAAAAACAGGCTTACATGGCATTTTATTTGTCACGCATAATATTGAAGAAGCGGTATTACTTGCTGATCGTATTATTGTTTTCAATAGCAATCCGGGCTGCATACGCGGTGAACTTAAAATTACCTTGCCGCACCCTCGCAGTGATTTAGATCCTCGTTTTCGCAATCAAATAGATCGTGTATATACCTTGATGACCACGCCGCAAACTCGCATGGAAACACCCATCGGAACTCTAGAAACCCATCAGCCTATTGATCTTGGATATCGCTTACCTGAAGCCAATATTGCCGAAATCACAGGTCTTCTTGAAACCTTGAATGCACCAGAAAATCAAGGAAAAATGGACTTGCCTGATGTCGCAGATATTTTAAATCTTGATATTGATGAATTATTTCCTTTAACCGAATTACTTGAAATTTTACATTTTGCAAAAGTATCCAAGGGCGATATTACCATCACCGATGCAGGCAAAGCTTTTGCTGAAGCCGACATTCTTGAGCGTAAAAAAATATTTTTAGAACATCTAAAAAAATATGTGCCGCTCGCACGTTATATCTATGATCAACTCACAAGACATCCACGCCATCGTGCATTGGAAGAAAATTTCTTATCATTACTTGAAGATTATCTCACTGAAAAAGAAGCATCTCGCGTTTTAGAAACGGTGATTGAATGGGGACGTTATGCAGAATTATTTGCGTATGATTATAATGCTGGAGTATTAAGTCTAGAAAATCCGAATTAAATATGAAACTATTCAAAAAATTTACGGCAAAAATAAACCGTAAACCTGAAAAAAAATTATTTGAATCTGAAAGAACATATTGAGCTCATTGAACAGGCATTATCATTTTTAAACGATTATATCAATGTCCCGCATGATATTTTGATATTAAAAAAACACGGAGATCGGTGGCTTGAAGTAGCTATGACTTGGAACTATACGAACGTATGGAGTATCTTAACTTTTTATAGATGTATGGAGAAGCTAAAAAAAGCTAAAGACTATTTTGATCAGCCTCTCACAGATACTAGAAATCCATTTCGTGCTGAATATGATAATTATAAAAATATATACTATGCCAAAATTACTGATATGCTACAAGAATATGAAACGCATTATCTTTTCAGTAAAATGATGTGGGACAAGTTTAATGAAATGTATGAGATCAAGAACACGCCTACACTGAGTAAATTTTATCTATCCTGACTCAAATTTCCTTTCATAACAACAAACTTCTAACGTCTATTGTATTTTGATTTTCAAAGAGTTATAATCTTACTTTAATCTTACTATCTAAATGTATTGAGGAGATTTATGGAAACCACTCATTTATCAAGTAAAGGCCAAGTCATTATTCCCCAAAGCATCAGAAAAGCCCACAAATGGCAGCCTGGTCTCGAGTTTAATGTGATTGATACCGAACAAGGTGTTTTGTTAACGCCGCGATTACCATTTAAATCTACTTCCATAAAAGAGGTGCTCGGTTGCGTGAATTATACTGGAGCAAAAAAATCGCTTAAAGAAATGGAAGAAGGAATAGCAAAAGGAGCAAAAGAAAAAAAATGATTGGCATTGACACTAATCTATTGATAAGGTTTTTGACGAATGATGATAAAATACAGGCACAGTATGCTGCAAAGCTAATCGAACACAATGAAATATTTATTTCTAAAAGTGTTCTATTAGAAACAGAATGGGTGTTGCGTTATACCTATGAATTTAGCTCGGATGTTATTTGTAAAACATTTGAAAAATTATTAGGATTGCCTCGCATTACCGTGGAGGATCCCTCATGTATCATCAAAATAATGCGATGGTACAGTCAGGGTTTGGATTTCGCGGATGCTATGCATCTTGCTTCATCCATCGAAGTAACGAATGAATTTGCAACTTTAGACAAAACTTTTATAAAACGAGCTAAAAAAATGAATATTAATCTTATCACTCAAGAATGATACACAGGAAGTTTAGCAAGTCGGATTTTTTAATGATGCAAGATGCCCATTCTCATCATAAACAAGTTATTTTTACTATTGCAGATGCTGACTATGCAGCGATGGCTATGATCATGTTTGATAGCGTAAGCAAACATTATCAAGATAGCGATTTATTTTTGTTCGTCATTGGCACAGGAAACGTGAATCAGCTGGATAATAACGTTAATGTGATATACATCGGCGATGTTCTGGATGAATTGGATTTGCATCAAAGATTAGTTTATTATTTGCAAGTTGAACTAGCTACATCTATAAAGCCGCAGTGTTTTGAATTTCTTTTCGCTCAACATTACAATAGAGTTATTTATCTGGATCCAGATATATATGTCGTCAGGCGGATGACAGAGATTGATAGCCTTTTGGATGGTAATGTTAATGGCGTGGTAACGCCGCATGCTTTGAAATCTCTGAAATCGAATATCATTGGAGAAGATAATGTTTTCCTGCAATGCGGTATTTATAATTTGGGTTTTCTTGCCCTAAAAAATACTCCCGAAACCCTAAGGATGATGACCTGGTGGAAAGAAAAACTAAAATGGCAATGTATCGTAGATTTACGAAACGGATATTTTGTTGATCAAAAGTGGCTTGATTTTTTACCTGCTTATTTTGAAGGATTTCATGTCCTAAAATCGCCTGCTTATAACCTGGCGCCCTGGAACAGCGAACACTACGAAGTCTTATCCGATTCATATGGTAATTTTTATATTAATGATTTTGAGCATCCCATTGCTTTTATCCATTTCAGCGGGATAAAGAGAGCTGTATATCATTATGCATTTCTAAAAGAAGCTCGTATGTATTATCTAGAACAATTAAAAAAATATAAATTTAAGAAATTTGGATTTCTCAGATTTGAAATCAGATATAAATTAGATAACATGAAACTCGATAAAATCTGTACTTTTTTGTACAAGGAATATATTAACCATACCAAGAATACTAGCACTGATCCATTCACTGATATAGATTTTTATAATTTTCTAAATAGCGTAGATACTGAGACAAAGCTTCCTGTTTATGTCAGAAAACTTTTTGAAATATTACCCGATATTTTTGTAGGATATCTAAATACGAAACAAACTATCAACTACGATAACTTAATCACTTGGATGAAAAACAATTTTAATTACGATGGAGTGGTAAGTTTAGAAACCATGGTGCATCTAAGAAACAACAGCATTGGCAGTAATTATAAGATAAAATATACGGATGCATCCATTAAAACATCTTTTCAAGGAGATTCTGGAAAACCTTCATATTTTCCCTCTCTTCTTTCTTTTGCAAAAGAAATAATCGTAAAATCCGATCGCATTGAAATTTTTGACGGAGATGTCCGTGTTTGTATCCCCAATATAGATAATTTGAAAGATTTTACTGACATCAAAACAAAAAATTATACTGAACTATGGGTACCCAGTTTCAACTGCAAAAAGAAGCTGCATGAAAAGTATGGACTTACCAATATAACAGTTATTCCATTTCCTGTATTGCAACCTAAATATAAAGTACAAAAAATAGATTTTCCTATCAATAAATTCGTTGTACTGATGCATCACGATTTTGACCGAGATTTTACTGCGCAGAAATCGTTAGAAAGTTTAATGGCATTTCAAGAGGGATTTGATGATAGAGATGATGGTTTGCTTATATGCTTTTTTATCAATGCAAAACAGTCAGAGGACTATAAAAAATTACTTGCCGCTTGTCAGAACAGGAAGAATATAAAAATTATCGAAAATAAAACAAAGGATGATCTCTACTATAGCTATCTACATTATGCAGATTGTTTTATATCTATGCATGATCAAGCTGCTTTCGGTTATGAGTTAAATGAAGCTATGAGTCTTGGGAAATACGTGATCACAATAAGAAATGATGACAATAAAGCATATATAAATCCAAACAATAGTTTCTTAATTGAAACATCCTCTTCTCATTCTTACATCACCACAGGCGCAAAAATGCTTAATGAAATCTATGATAATAACAATGCTTTGTGCAAAACACGCAGGCTGGCTGCATTGACAACAGAGAAACATTTGTCACCAAATATCATTGGCTTCATGATGCAAAAACGCCTTGAATTATTGAAGCTTGAAGTGAAAAAATCCAAACTAAATATTTATATGAAGCTCAAACAAATAACGGCATATCTATTTTTAGCTAAAAACAAAAATAATCAGGATGAAATAAATCAGATCGAAACCATCATGAAAATTTTACTTAAAAATGTTAATCGGCCGGATGTTCTGGAATAAAAAACATGCTTACACCTCATCCACGTCGTCCCGCGGCTTGTTCGCGTAATCCAGTGATGACCTGAAGCACCCTCAGAGCAACGACACGCCCTAGAGTGATTCAGTAAATACCATTCTTCCTTCTGAATTAATAAAACCAAATTCATTAGTTGTATCTACGGAATGATCGTTGTTGCTTTTAGCGCGCTTATTAAAGATACTTTGGTTTGAGGTTGAAACTGTTTGTGTTCTCTTAATAAGTGGACTTTTATATTTTTTCATAAGCGCGATTAATTCTTCATCATTTTTTAGAGCATCAGTTTTAGTTTCATTAGCAGTAGTGTTTCGATCTTGCATAAAATATTTTCCCCTTAGTATATATTTTTTGGCAAGTATAAATATAAAATAATATGTT
>Ga0207028_1022_pt1 | contig 50231 bp, 50 predicted proteins | sample Alteio_BWMinCont_41_FD_153287 | JGI IMG/M metagenome (GOLD analysis project Ga0207028, IMG submission 153287) | Enriched cells from forest soil in Barre Woods Harvard Forest LTER site, Petersham, Massachusetts, United States -... | ecosystem: Environmental > Terrestrial > Soil > Temperate forest >... | reverse complement strand
CTACACCCAATAAACCAGAAAGCACGCCTATTAACGCGGAAAATCCCGTGATCAAAGCGGGTGATATCGTTTTTGAACTATATTCTTCCGGAGAATCATGCTCAAAAAACAACATATGGACTATAAGAAACAAAAGAAAAACACTAAAAATACGGCTAAGAAAGCTCGAAGGAAGAACATATACAAGCAACATTCCTATCATAATTCCTACGAATAATCCTGGAAAAATCGTTTTAACCATGAGCCAGTTGACTGTTCTACGTTTATGATGCGCATAAAGGCTGGACGCAAGCGTGACAATCATGATGGCAAGTGACGTACCTATGGCCATACGCATATGTAATTCAATAGATATATCTGGATTATACGAAAATAAAGCGGCCAGAGCTGGCACGACAAAAATACCACCCCCCAAGCCTAGCATACCCGACATCGCTCCAGCGAATATCCCTGTCAACACATACCAAAACATCATGATCTTTTACCTGCTCGAATCAAGCTGCCTAATCCAGCCTTTTCTAATGCCAGCTCCATATGACAACGTATCATCACCGCACTTTCCATACCAAGCACTTCTTGAAGTAATTGACTCGCTTTTTTTAAGGTAAACTGACGTATGACCCACTTCATACGCGCAATAGATGAGGCATTCATACTTAAGGAATCAAAACCCATAGCAAGCAATAATAGAACGGCTACAGGATCACCTGCCATTTCGCCGCAAATACTCACGTGCTTGCCTTCCTGGTGTCCTGCTTCGACGACTTGCAACAATGCACGCAAAACAGCAGGGTGTAATGAATCAAATAAATTGGCCACTCTTGTGTTGTTTCTATCCACAGCTAACAAATATTGTGTTAAATCATTACTTCCTGCCGATAAAAAATCGACACGTTTCGCAATAGCACGTGCTTGATAAACCGCCGAAGGGACCTCTATCATGACGCCGACTTCAGGCATTTCAATGGAATAACCCTCATCCTTCACATCTGCAAAAGCCTTCTTCATCAAACGCAAAGCTTCATCCACCTCGCCCACATCGGTAATCATAGGCAACATTATGCGCAGATTATGATACGTTTCACTAGCACGTAACATCGCACGCACTTGCACTAAAAATATTTCCGGATGATCCAGCGTTATACGAATACCACGCCAACCTAAAAAAGGATTATCTTCTTTGACAGGAAAATAGGGCAGCGATTTATCACCCCCTATATCCAACGTACGCATGGTCACAGATCGTGGCGAAAACGATGCTAATAATTGCTTATAAATAATTCTTTGTTCTTCGCCTGAAGGAAAACGATCGCGCATTAAAAAAGGTGTTTCAGTACGGTAAAGACCTACACCTTCAGCACCTGCTGCAAGCGATAAACTTACATCAGTACCCAAACCTGTATTCACCATCAACGCAATTCTATGTTTATCTTTAGTCTGTGCAGGCTTATCACGCAAAACTTGCAATGATTTATCTAATTTACGTTCTTCCAGAACAACATGTTGGAACTCCTCACGCACTGCTTCCGTAGGATTAATGTAAATTTGACCATAATAGCCATCGACTATCATTTCTTTATCTTGCAACTCATAAATGGGAATATCACTTACACCCATGACGGTTGGAACATTCATAGCACGCGCTAAAATTGCAACATGCGAACTACTGGAACCTTTTGCCGAAATGACCGCGACCAAACAACCTTCTGGAACTTCTGCTATATCCGAAGCTGTCAGTTGCTCGCCTATCAAAATGGTTTTATCGGTATACTTGGGCAATGCTTTTTCATTTCTTTGCAGGTAACCTAATACCCTATGACCTAAATCTTTAATGTCGATAGCACGTTCACGCAAATACTCATCTTCCAGACTTTCCAGATGCCGCACATGGGATTGTATGACTTTGCGTAATGCGCCTTGTGCCCAATGTCCCTCACGAATCAGTTGAATAATTTCCGCACCTAAATCCGATGCATCTAACATACGTTGATACACTTCGAACAAAGATTGCTCCGCCAATGGCAGGTTAGGATGCAAACGCTCTCCAAGTATGCGGAAATCTTCCCGGCTCGAAGCGAGAGCCGCCTCCAATAACTCAATTTCAGTTTGGATATCTTCGGCGGGACGATCGGGAACTCCATCTAAATCCAGGAGTTGATAGACCACGACACCACAACCCATACCGACTCCTGGGGAACTGGGAATACCCGAATAAGTCAGGTTTCCCTGTTTTATATCGTGCGTTTCATATAAATTAGCGACCACACCTGTCGCTTCTGCATGTGCAATAATCGAGGCTAACTGAGCTGCCAGTGTTACCAAAAAAGCTTCTTCAGATTCATCATAACGCCTGGGTTCTTCTTGCTGGACAATCAATACGCCTAATACTTGACGATGATAAATAATAGGCGTACCCAGGAATGCTTTATAATTGTCTTCTCCCACTTCAGGCACTTGCAAAAAATGCGGATGTTTGTGAGCTTCATCTATATTGATAGGTTCTTCACGTTCACCCACCAAACCAATGAGCCCCTGATCAACAGGAATACGTACCTTGCCTACCGCATGAGGATTTAAACCTTGAGTTGCCATTAAAACGTATTCACTACGTCCGCGATCTAATAAAAAAATAGAACAAGCTTGCGTATCCAATGCTTTGGCAACACGCTTAACCATAATATTAAGCGCTTCTTTAAAATCTTCGGCACTTGCTACTTCCTGAATAATGCGCCGTAAGGTTTTTAGCATGAAGATACCTCACTTTCTATTTTATAGATTCCCAAAAACGTTTCGATAATACGATGCGCGCAAACTCCTTCATTGCCAAACTATAGACTCTCCGCTTGAATGCAACGACTTGCGTCAAAGGATACCAATAGGATACCCAAGCCCAAGAGTCAAACTCAGGACTATTTGTCACTGCTAAATTAATATTTGACTCACTCGTCACCAATTGTAATAAAAACCATTTTTGTTTTTGGCCAATGCAAACAGGTGTTGAATGATGTCGTACCAATCTTTTGGGTAAACGATAACGCAACCATCGTCGTGTCACCGATAATATTTTAACATCTTCACTATTGAGCCCCACCTCTTCATTCAGTTCCCTAAACATAGCATCGGTCGGGGTCTCATTTTCTTGTATTCCACCTTGAGGAAATTGCCAAGCAAGCTTACCCACTCGCTTCGCCAAAAAAACTTGGCGCTTAGCATTGACCAATATAATACCTATCCCATGTCTGAAACCATCTTCATCGATCACGTAAGAACCACCCGAAATACTGAAATATATTGAATAAATTTTATAAAAAATAAGCTATCATGCATTTTTTCAAAATATGCACGAATCAGCAAACATATTTTATGATAAAAACGAAGTTTACCATGTTAATGGGCTTACTTATCCTGGCAATGGTCAGTATTTTCTTTTCTATTGCAAAAGGCAGTACTTCCATCAGCCTTTTTCAACTGATGGATGCCGTAACAAAGCCAGAAAACTCTATCATTTATCAAATTATCGTTGAATTACGCATTCCAAGGACCCTAAGCGCTTTTGTCACAGGGGGGCTATTGGCCATGTCCGGTGTCATCATGCAAATATTACTACGAAATCCATTAGCTGATCCTTATATCCTTGGTATTTCAGGAGGCGCTGCCGTGACTTCGTTGCTGTGCTTGTTTTTTGGACTAGCAGGCTATTGGCTAACAGGTGCGGCCTGGCTAGGCAGCCTTTGTGTCATGGCAATCATACTGGCCTTATCCAAAAAATACCATGCCTGGGATCACGAAAAAATTCTCCTCATAGGCGTTGCACTTACCAGTGGTTTCTCAGCCTTAATCAGCTTTATCCTCATGATAAGCACGGATAGAGAACTACATAGTATGTTATTTTGGCTATTAGGTGATTTAAGTTACGCCCATAAACCTTATCTGGAAAGCGCAATCTTGTTTATTGCGGTGCTGCTCGGCTTAAGCCTTGCAAAACAACTCAATGTACTCGCCAGAGGAAATCGAGAGGCTGAATCACTAGGCATTCAACTTTCAAGGCTGCACAAACAACTTTACGTATTATGCTCATTATTAACTGCATCAGCCGTCGCCCTTGCAGGTTGTATTGGTTTCATTGGACTTATTGTACCGCATATGTTACGCCTGCTAGGTGGCTATGATCATCGATGGCTAATCCCAAGCAGCGTATTACTTGGAGGAAGTTTATTGACGCTTGCAGACACCTTTTCTCGATATCTTTTTGCACCCCAACAAATACCGGTTGGCATGATGATGGCTTTGCTTGGCATCCCTGTTTTTTTATGGTTATTAAACAAAAAATGAATGCGATACTGCAAGCAGAGAATCTCACCCTTTCCATAGCTGAAAAAATACTTTGCTATCAGCTTAATTTTACTATTTTCCCTGGTCAAACCTGGGGAATATTAGGTCCTAATGGATGCGGTAAAACAACCTTACTGCACACTCTGGCAGGCCTTCGTAAATCAATTCATAAATCAACAGGCGGCATAAAATTATTCACAAAAAAACTTGATACTATTCCGAAACGTGAGTTAGCAAAAATAGTGGGTATTTCACTCCAGGAAACACATGATGTATTTCCACAAACGGTTTTTGAATTATGCAGCTTGGGACGTTATCCGCATTTGAATTTTTTTTCCTACGAAAGCGATACAGACAACAAAATCATCCTGCAAGCGCTTACCGACATGGAACTAATCCAGCTGCGTGACCAAAAAATTCAAACGCTCTCAGGCGGCGAACGCCGGCGTTTAACGCTTGCAACACTACTGACACAGATGCCGCAACTTTATTTATTGGATGAACCTACTAATCATTTAGATATTTACTATCAAATAAAGATACTGCGTCATTTCAGAAATCTTGCTCAATCAAAATCAATAAGTGTGATGATGTCTTTACATGATATCAATTTGGCTGCACAATTTTGCGATCATATTTTAATGATATTCAAGGATGGAGACTTCCTGGCGGGGCCTGCATCAACGATACTTAATCCCGCTCATCTTACCCGTCTATATCAATATCCTATAGCAAAAATTGACCAATACTTTGTGCATATACCAACGTTTGAAAGTAGAATGAATAGTTGATAATCTATATTCAACAAAACCAGTGAGACCATTATGTTACCCTATTTCGGCAGCAAACCTCCTGCGTCAAGCCCTGAAAAAAAACTTGCCGCTGATGAGAAATTAGTTTACTACAAAGATTACATGGAATTAGCCAATAGACTTCAACAAGCAAAAGATCGAATACAAGAGCTTGAAACGACACTTGGAACAAAAGAACAATTGCATGATGCATTACACCAAAAAATCCAAGAACAACAGACTCAATTTACTCAAGAAGAAGATACCTTGGCTACCGAAATTGCATCACTTAAAGTTGATTTACTAAAACAAGAAGCTCATTATGAAAATCTACGCAAAAAAACGCTGGAACTTCAGGCACAACAGGAAGCACAACTCGCATTACAACAGGAGTATAGAAATTTACAAGCAAAAATGGACACAAAAGAACGTGAATATGAAATGTTAATTAATAAAATAACTGAACTTGAGTCAGCAAAACAACAAGCGGAAGAACGTTTGATGCAAGAAAAAAATGAACATAAAGAAACAAAATCTGCTTTGGAAACTGAAAAAAAAGCAAGACAACCCACAGAACCAAAAGTAACACTACCTACTGTTGCAAACAATAGCACAACTTTATTCAATAACCGCCCACAAAAACCCATATATACCAAATCCATATTTTCAGAACCATGGGACCTTTATGCAAATTTTTGACAACATCCAGCTTGCAAAACGAATAAAAATCAAGGAATATTCTCAAGGACACATATAAGAGGAACACACACATGCAAGGCCAAGACTCTTTTGAAGAACTAGATAAAAATTCTTTGGATCAAGCTACACAACTTGAAGATCTACAAAAACTTTTAGAAATAGCGCAACAAAATGAAGCAAAGATAGCAACAAGATTAGAAATCTTACAAAAAAAATTCGATGAGCAATTAAAAGAATGTGCAAGCTTAAAAAAAATTATCGTAAAACAGTCCCATTCGCTAAACGGCAAGGATAACGAAATTGATCAATTAAAAATCTTATTAAGCACCAAGAATAGCGACATTAAACAATTAAAAATCATATTAGAAAACAATAAATCATACCCTTATACTGTTAACCCTGGCGGAAGATCAACGCTCTTTAGAGAAAGTGATGCAACTGAACAAAAACAGAAAAAACTAAGGTGAGAAAGAAATATGCCCATTCGCATTTTAATCAATGGCGCGCAAGGTAAAATGGGACAGGAAACTGTCAAAGCTGTCTCAGAACACAGCAAGGATTTTACTTTAGTTGCAAAAACGGGAAAGAGCGATGATCTCACAAAAAGCATTCGAGATCACAAACCTCAGATTGTCATTGATTTCACCCATGCGGATGCGGCTTTCAAAAATACCCAAACCATCATTGAAGCAGGCGCTCATCCCGTGATAGGCACAAGCGGATTACTCAAAAATCAAATTGCTTTACTACAAAAACGTTGTTCCGAATTAAAATTAGGCGGCATTATTGTTCCTAATTTTTCATTAGGAGCAGTTTTGATGATGAAATGCGCGAAAGAAATAGCGCGTCATTTTTCTATAGTCGAAATCATAGAAGCACACCATGCGGGTAAATTGGATAGCCCTTCAGGCACTGCTATGAGAACAGCCGAACTCATTACATCAAGCAGAACCGAAGAACCACTGCAACCAGCCCATACAAAAGAAACCCTAACTGGAGCACGCGGCGCAAAGTATGGAAATATCCCTATCCACTCCATCCGATTACCTGGCATCATCGCCAATCAAGAGGTTATTTTTGGCGCACCTGGTGAGACGCTTAGTATTAAGCATACGACCATAGACAGACAATGTTTTATGCCGGGTGTATTACTCGCATGTAAAAAAGTGATGGGATTGGATAAGTTGGTTTATGGGTTGGAAGAATTAATGTAGGGTGGGCACGCTGCGCTCTGAGATATCTCCACAAATTTTTTGCTGTGAGCTCCCCTCTCCCTGCGCGCTTTTCATGCGCAGGGAGAGGGGGGAAGGTGAGGGTGTTGGTGATCTGCACATTTTTTATAAAAAAAGCGCTGGGTCGCAACGAGGGCACTTGGGAAGTTATGAAATTTTTAATTGGAATTCAGATATTCAAATGCAATTTTCTTCATTATTTCATCATATAACTTTGGTCTTACGCTAATATGTAGTTCAAAAATTTTCTTTGAAGATTCAAAAGTTGGATTGTTATTTATCCCAATAATTAAATCAGTAAGTATTTCTTCCGGTATTTGTGTGTGCGTTGCAATACCTGTGAGCGAATATTCATTAGTAGACAAAATATCTTTAATTATTTCTTGCATAAATTGTATGTTGCACATGCTATCCTCCTGATAATGACTAAATTTAATTAGACGTTGAAATTCCGAGTATCGAGAATTAAAAATCTTTGTTAATTCACTGCAAATGTGAGAAAAAAGCTTGATTTCCAATAATTTTTTTTCAGATGGGTATAACGTAGGAGTAGGGCCTAACAAACAACAAACTAGATCCACTTTTGACACATCTTCCTCCATAAAGCATTTGAATGTTAAAAAACTAAAATATAATATTTTCTTGTGCTGGTTGGTGTATTCTTTAAAAAATTGAAAATATGCATTAAAGAATATTTATATTTTCATAACCTGTCAATACTATTTTCATACAATGAGGTATTTGTATTAATTTTTTAAAGTTTTTTCGTTGTATTCTTTCAATTGACAATGTTTTTATAGATTTATAATATGCTTAAATGTATTAATAGTTTAAAAAGATTTTATAATTTATGGATAACTTATCATCAGTGCTTTCATATCTCATGTCTAGACAGGGGATTAAATCTGCCGAACTTGCAAGAAAAACAGGCGTAGGGCAACCTGTTATTCATCGCTTGATGACAGGAGCCACTGATAATCCACAAATTTCGACAATAAAACCTATTGCTGATTTTTTTGGCGTTAGTCTAGATCAATTAGTTGGGCTTGTTTCACTCAATAATCAACCATCTTTGAATGATGCTCTATTACATGATTTACACAATAAACTTACCGCCATAAAAACAATTAGCAGTGTTTTAGTTGATTTTTTACCATTGCTTATCGAAGGATACAGAAAAGCTGTCTCAGCAAGCTTACAAAAAGAAGACATTTCGGATGAAATTTTGCCTTTATTATCGATAAATACGACTAATTTATTAAAAATAATAAATCATCTACAAGAAATTTTCACTCATAATAATAAATAACTTTAGGATTGATCATGTTAAATTCTATTCCCGTCTGCTTTTACCCAACAAGAAAAATAATACTTGATGATGATCCATTTTTTACAAGTACTATACTACTTAAAATGCATAACAAAAATATGGTATCTTATACATCGCCGACAGATGCGCTTAATTATCTGCTAAATGAATATAAACCCGCATTGACGGCGTTAGATATATTACAAAAAAGTTCGTTAGTAGCTGATTCGACATCTCAATACATTCTTAATATTAACATCGAAAAGTTGAAAACAATGATTTTGAAGCCCTGCTATCAAGACATAAGCATTATATTCATTGATTATCATATGCCGGATATTCAAGGAATAGATTTTTTAAAGCAAATACAACATTTACCCATAAAATATGTGCTCGTTACTGGTGAGAAAAATTATAACATTGCTATTGATGCGTTTAATTCCGGATTAGTTGATGCTTATATTAGAAAAGATGATCCTAGCTTCATTGAAAAGTTTCAAGCTATTACATCTGAATTAGAATGGAAATATTTTATTGAATTAAGCAAAACAATTATTAATCTACCCGATTTCAACTTTCTTATGGATGCGAATGTATTTTCATCTTTTAAACAACAAATACAACATCATAGTATCACGGAATTTTATTTAACTCATATAGATGGTAATTTTACTATGATTAATTCTGACAATGAAAAAATACATTTGCTTTTTCGCAATAAATCCCAATTAAAAAGACTAGCAGAAATAGCAAGAGAAGATGGGGGATCGATTGAAATTGTTAATGAATTATTGTTAGGTAATATCATTCCGTTTTTTGATTCAAAAGAGTATTGGCAAATACCCGCAGCCGATTGGAAGACATTTTCATACCCGACGAATCAAGTATTGTATGAAAATAACATGGTATGGGCATTGGCAAGATAAAATTAGCTTTTGGAGTTGCTGGTGCATCCATTAACTATACCATTTAAAATGGTGGCATTTTACCAATTACACCTTTAATCCAATACATGCTTTCAAACTTATTAGGATGTCCTGTAGCCAGATAAATATGCATAAATCCTCTTTCATATAATTCCTTCGCATACTCCTGGCCTTTAATCACATCATTCAAGTCAGAATCAATATAAATTGGTATATTTAAATCATATTGATCTATATCAACCTTAAAAGATCGAACAGAATTATAAGTAGCAATGACTTTCTTTTTTGTTAGTCCGTGCAGAACCCATGCATCAGTAATAGTAATATCGTCGTCGATAAAAATGAAATCTGCCGATTTATTTGTAAACGTTCCGCCAATTACATCTTTTTAAATTAATAATTTTTTAGCATTCTGTTGCTTCAAATAACTAAAGGAGCAAAAAATGAATGTAACTAAAAAATCAGCAAATCATGCCAAATGGCAATCATTAATTGATGAGCAAGAAAAAAGTGGCTTATCGCAAGCAGAATTTTGTAAGCAACAAAATATAGCAATAGCTCAATTTGGTTATTATCGTGGTTTGTTAAAAGCAAAAGACCAAGCCAAATTAAAAAAGCCGGAATTATTTTCCCCTGTCCAAATCAAAAAACAAGATACAAAATCATCAGATGAAATAAAAATTGTATTGCCTAATGGTTTTCAATGTTATTTTCCTGCATCAATTGATTCGATCCAAATTAAAAGATTGATGGAGGCATTGCTCTCATGTTGATGTTGAATGATATAAAAATATATTTATATACGTCTCCTACGGATATGCGTAAATCGATCGATACGCTTTGCATGATGGTTTCAGAAACATTGCAAATGGATCCCGCAAGTGGCTATTTGTTTATCTTTCGAAATAGAGCGGGAAATAAAATAAAAGCGCTCTATTATGAAATAAATTGTTTTACTCTGTGGTATCGTCGCTTGGAGAAAGGCAAATTCGTATTTCCAAGAAATGCGGAGGGAACTATTGAAATGACGCAGGAACATTTTCATTGGTTATTAGCAAGCGATAAGTTCTCACGATTGGATGCCATGAAACCAAATGAATATGCCAATTATTGTTAAAAAACATCGATAAAAGTAAGGTTTTTTGCTATCATGCGCGACATGAAATTTGACATAAAAAATCTGCCAGACTCTCCTGAATTATTGCGCAAAATTATTTTTGATATGCAAGCTGAGTTTGCTTCATATAAAGAGAAATATGCGCGTCTTTTAGAAGAGTTTTGCCTCGACAAAAAACGTCTGTATGCTTCGTCCTCCGAAAAAAACATTCTTCAGACAGATTTATTTGATGAAGCAGGCGTTGAATTATCTGATGAATTAAAAGAACAGTTAGATGATGAAATCGAAGTTTCGAGCCATAAGAGAAAAAGACACCCAGTTCGCCGTGCTTTACCACAAGATCTTCCTCGAGAAACAGTCGTGCATGATATTTCAGACGAAGATAAAATATGTGAATGTGGTAATCATCTTTCAAAAATAGGCGAAGAAATCACTGAGCAATTAAAATATATTCCAGCACAATTAAGTGTCATTCAGCATGTTCGTCCTAAGTATGCATGCCGACCTTGTCAGGAAAATGTGAAAATTGCTCCAATGCCAATTTTATTTTTACCAAAATGTATTGCGACACCTGAGCTTGTTGCTCATACCATTATTGCAAAATATTGTGATCATTTACCTTTATATCGACAAGAAAACATTTGGCATCGTCTAGGAATTGATCTGCCACGCAGCAGTTTATGCGGATGGATTTTAAAAACAGCAGAATTATGCGAACCGCTTGTTAAATTATTACAAAAAATCATTATTCATTATGATTATGCTCAAGCCGATGAAACGACAGTTCAAGTACTTGATGAAGTTGGGCGCGCTAATACTACTAAATCCTATATGTGGTGTTATCGTGGCGGAGGAGAAAAGCCTTGTATTGTTTATGAATATCAGCCAACACGAGGCGGTTTTCACGCTGAACATTTTTTTCATGGATTTAAAGGATATTTACAATCAGATGCTTATTCTGGCTACCACTTTGCAAATAAAAATGATGATATCATCAGAATTGGCTGTATGGCGCATGCCCGTCGAAAATTTACTGATGTGATCAAAGCTTCAAAATCAAATGGATTAGCAGCTGAAGCAATAAAATATTTTCGTGCATTATACAAAATTGAAAAAGAAGCGCGTGAAAATAATTACACGCCGGAAAAAAGATTTCAGCTTCGCAAAGAAAAATCTGAACCTATTTTAACTACATTTAAATCGTGGCTTGATACAAATCTCACTAAAACACCAGAACAAAGTAAGATTGGCACTGCGATTCGTTACGCTTTATCCAATTGGGAATTTTTAATAAATTATTTAAAAGACGGCCGAATTGAAATTGATAATAATTTATTAGAAAACGCTATTCGTCCATTTGCATTAGGACGCAAGAACTGGTTATTTGCAGGCAGTCCAAGTGGTGCAAAAGCAGGAGCAATTTTGTATTCGTTAATTGAAACATGCAAAGCAAATAATGTAGAGCCCTATAAATATTTTTGTTCTATGTTGCATCGTATTCGACTTTGCAAAGCAGAAGCAGATTATCTAGCGTTATTGCCTCAGAATTTTATTTTTTAAGTGTATGGTTCAATTAAATGTTTTTAACTGAACCCATGCGATTATATTTAATAACAGCTAGTCTATTTGCGCTCTAACTTTTTTAAGTTTTCAACTATCTCATCAGATTGATGAAGTAATTCTCGACTCACGCCTTTAACTAGCGCCTCAGATAATCTTGCTTGTGATAATTTTGATAAAAAACCGTACCTAACAATATTAAAATGCAGTGTCTTGCAAGTTCCACTTGACTGATTGGCTTCCACAACATTTGCAACAAACTCGCCATTTATTATTGAGGGCTTTTTGTTTGATGCGTAAGCGTCTTGCCAAATACATCTATTTTATAAATTGCAAATAATGCATTCTTTTCCTCTTTGAAAAAGGTGAAAAAAATGCAAAAAGAAGTACAAACAAAACGACATGAACAATGGCGATTATGGATAGATGAACAAGCTAAAAGCGGGCTCACACAAAAAGCGTTTTGTGAGCAAAAAGGAATTGATGCCAGTCAACTCTCATATTACAAGGCAGTATTTAAACATCAAAGAAATGCTTCAGAAATAACAACACCAGCGCTCGTTCCTATCAAATTAAAAGAATCACCCATCATGGCAAGTGACATTCTCATGACATTGCCCAATGGTGTGCGTTTTACTTTTCAAAGCACGATTCACCCAACACATCTTAAAAATCTTCTCGAGGTTTTTAAAACATGTTGATTCCAGATAAAACAAACATATTTTTTTACACGCATCCCGTAGATATGCGTAAATCAATTGATACGTTATGTCAGTTGGTGGCAGAGGTTTTACAAAGAAATCCAGTAGATGGAAGTCTTTATTTATTCCGTGGTAAAAGCGGAAATAAATTAAAAGCACTTTATTATGAAACAAACGCTTTCACCTTATGGTACCGTCGGTTAGAAAAAGGGCGTTACATGTTTGCACGTGATGCGACAGGGTGTATTGCGATGACAGAAGAGCATTTCAGATGGCTTTTAGCGAGCGATAAATATACACTGATGGAAGCAGGAAAACCCACGAAAATAGAACAATTTTATTGAAAAAGTTCGCAAAAATGGCGGTGTTTTGGTAATATACCGCCATGAAAACAATAAGAAAAAATTTACCGAAATCCGCTGATGATCTTGAAAAAATTATTCTTAATTTGCAGCAAGACTTAGCGCAAAGCCAATCTGAACTTGCTGAATATAAGCTAAAATATGTCAATCTTCTTGAGGAAATTCGCCTCTCAAAACAACGCTTTTTTGCTTCCTCTTCTGAAAAAAATATTCTGCAACCTGACTTATTTGATGAAGCAGGTGTAGAGCTTCCTCCTGAAGTCAAAGCAGAGCTAGAAGATACCATTGAAGTAAAAACGCATGTTCGTAAAAAACACCCTGTTCGCCGTCCATTACCTGACTATCTACCGAGAGAACAAGTAGTTTATGATATCGGTGAAGCTGAGAAAGTATGTAGCTGCGGCGAAACTTTGGTGCGAATTGGTGAAGAAGTCAGCGAACAATTAAAGTATATTCCTGCAAAAGTCAGCGTCATTCAACATGTACGCCCCAAGTATGCATGCAAACCCTGCCAAGAAAACGTTAAAATAGCTCCTATGCCAACGCTTTTGCTTCCTAAGAGCATAGCAACACCTGAGCTTGTGGCACATGTCATTATTTCAAAATATTGCGACCATCTTCCGCTTTATCGACAAGAAGCCATGTGGCAACGCATGGAAATTGATATGCCACGTAGCAGTTTGTGCGGATGGGTATTAAAAACGACAGAGATTTGTGAACCTTTAGTTAAGTTGCTGCAAAAAATAATAGTGGCTTATGACTATGTGCAAGTGGATGAAACAACCTTGCAAGTATTAAATGAAGTGGGTCGTGATGATCGTACTAAATCCTATATGTGGGTTTATCGTGGTGGAGGTGGTAAGCCTTGCATAGTCTATGAGTATCAAGAAACACGCGGTGGCTATCATGCCATGCAGTTTCTTTCAGGTTTTAAAGGATATATACAAACGGATGCATTCTCTGGCTATAATTGGGCTGATACTACGAAAAATATCATTCATGTCGCATGTCACGCGCATGCTAGACGACCTTTTGCAGAACTCGTAAAAGGGCAAAAAACGTCAGGTCTTGCTCATGAAGCTGTGAAATTTTACCGAAAGCTTTATGCAATAGAAACTGATGCACGTGATCGAAATCTCCCGCCTGAAGCACGCTTCATGTTACGTCAAGAAAAATCAGTACTTATACTTGCAGCATTTAAAAAATGGTTAGATCATCATTTACCTAAGACTTCGGAGCAAGGCGCTATAGGTAAAGCGATGCGTTATTGCATTGCACATTGGGATAAGCTTAATCATTATCTTCTAGATGGTTGTCTCGAGATTGATAACAATCTTATCGAAAATGCCATAAGACCTTTTGCATTGGGACGAAAAAATTGGCTTTTTAATGCAAGTCCATCAGGTGCAAGAGCGGGGGCTATTCTCTATTCACTTATTGAAACCTGCAAAGCGAATAACATAGAACCTTATCAATATTTTTGTACCATGCTTAATCGCATTAGGTTATGCGTAACAGAAGATGATTATAGACAATTGTTGCCGCAGTTTATTAGATTGACTTAATCCATCAGAGTGTAAATTGGCGAGCTTTTATCTAACTTGAACCAAATCCCATTTTCCAATATGATTTTCCATAGGAAGCAAAAATTTCCTCTCCCGGATTTATTGGTTTTGTAGCTCTAAGAAAACATCTTGATTGCAAATTATCCGTTACAAATTTGGAATTATTCAAATGTGAATCTTTAGCATCGTTAACAAAAGAGCCGCCACCAATACCTTCAGCTTTCCGAGGATCATTTAAGCCATCAATAATGGAATGATACGAAAGTGATTTAAGATGTGACTTGCTATCTTTTTTATTTGCTTCCTCTCGCGATATAACTGATCCACAAACTTCGGTAATTATTTCATTTTTATCAAACGATCTCGTTGTAAATAAACCCTGACCTGCGCCTTTAATAGTCGATTTATGGACGACCACACCATCGCCTATTATCGCACCTTTAGTTTCATTAAAAGCTTTTATTTTTTCAGCGCTTTTCATTTTTAATCCATGATGTTTAAAAAAGAGCAACAATATATGGATCGGTTTCTCACGTCAATACTACCGGGCAATTTTTTATTGATATTCAATACTGACAATTTTTATTTGTAAAGTATCTTATGATGTTGGGAATGTACATCACCAGACGCTTACTTTGATGCAAAAGAGTCAAGTACTTGAGGGATACCTTCTAAGAATGGTGTAGTATTGCCAAATAATTGAACGCATAGAGCATACTGAATGTCTTTTGAAGTCTTTTGTCGTTCTTTAAAATGATCTACAGAATATGCATTATCGTCCCATGGATCACAAATAACATTACCGTCGACAATTAAAAAATAATGCCCTGATTCTGGAATATAGCAAAAGTCGATAGAGTTAATACCCATTTCATTTAAAAATACGAGAGCTACTATACTTTGCTCCATGCAATTACCAACACCCCAGCTTTCATATAATTTTGCTAAAAATTTGAAGCGTTCTATTTGACTTAAGTGAGACATAGAAGGTAACTCTACGCCCCTCATTTTGCCAATCCGTTCTACATTCTCCATGTAACATTCTTTTGTTTCATCTGATTTTTTATTGGTTGAACCATGTGGAAGCACCTTACGAACATGGCTAATAGCTTGATTTGCAAGATAAATATTAATATCTACTGTAGAAAATACTGATCTGTCTCTGCCATTCACAATCAATTCCTCGTTTTTTATCTGATGGCTAACTATACTGACAAAATCTTAAAGAATAATTAATAAGCTTGATATTAAAGTATCGGTCAGTTAAATGTATTTAACTGAACACATACATTTATTTGCACGCTTATTTGAAACAATAGGGATGTAGACAGCAAATGCCTTTGGTATTATTTTAAGCCCTATTTTTTCACAGCGAGTACGTATATGAAAATCTTCATATCGACTTGTAATTAAATAAGATCGATCTGCAATATTCAATTTTTCAATAATATCTAATCCATTTTCATTATATCCAATAAATTCATAATCAATTAAAAAAAAATTTATGGAAGACAGATTATCTTTATGCGAGGTTAATAAATCTTGCGGGTTATAGTGATTAATAAATTTTAAATTGGCGTATACATCCTTAAATCGTTTATCCCAGACTTGATGAATTGATTCATCATCATCAAGAATAGCAATAACATCTTCAGGACTAACAATTAATTTAGAGAGAAACCATTTAGGTGTAGTCGTTTCTGGTAATAAAACCTCAATAAGAGTACCGACACCATCTGATATTTTAATATTAAGTTTACCACCCCACTCTTTTTCTATTGTTTTAATTGCGTGTGGTAATCCTAGTCCATTTCCTTTTTCCTTGGTGGAAAAGTTTTCACCGTTCATAATCTTTTGAAAAATCACCGAAGAGATACCACATCCGTTATCTTGTATTTGCAAACATAATTTACTTTGATTTCCAAAGTCTAAAGCACTCAATCTAATTTTTATTAGATCAGCTTCGGCCTCTTTTGAATTATCAATAAGGTTTGATAAAACTCTATTAAATGAGGATGCCGATATATTAGAAAATTTTCCATATGCGGGTTCGTCTATATTTATCATTAATTTTATTGCATCATTTCTATATTGTACCCTCTTCTCTGAAATAAGACTTAATAATAACTCTGATATCAATTCTGATTTGATATTTGTAATAGTATCACATAATTCAGAATTTTTTGATTGTCTGTATTGGGTCAACAAATTATTTGCGATATCGTTTATGCGATTTGCAGCGTTTCGGATTACTATTCTTTGTTCTTCAGGTATATTTTTAATGTCTTTAATAATAATATCTAATGCTGTTAAAGGTGAACGTATATCATGCGCAACACCAGCCGCAAGATCTATCAATGCATTCACTTTTTCAGCTTCTATACGTCCACAATATTCATCTTTTAAACTTAGCAACAGCCTTTCAAAGGCTTCTTTTATTTCGACTAATTCCGCAGGTGCATTATTGATTTCATCGAGATATGGAGTTGAAGACGCATGTGACGTCGATATTCCTGAAATATTATTTTTTAAGATAATCAATGGTTGCAACAATTGTCGATACAGCATTTTTCTAAATAGAAATATTAACAAAAGGAATAAAATAACTAGAATACCAACAAAATAGAAAATAGTATGTGAAAATGAAAATAACTTATAATTTGTGAAACTCAATAAAACACCCACATTTTTATCAGACAAAAGTACATCATTATTTTTAAGAATCGAACAATTAATTAAGTATTTTTTGTCGCCGATATATCGGTAAGTTACTTCTAAATTCTTACAATCACTGATAGATCTATAAAAATGTGAAACAAATTTGGAAAAATGTATTTTTCCATAATCTGGCATTATAATAGTGCCGTCGCTGTCGATAATAATAAATGTTTCTTCGCTCCCCGACGCCATGTACAATAAACGTCTTACTTCTAAAAAATCAAAAATAATCATTGAAGGAACAACCATTTGTGACAGCATACTATGGATTTTTTGCAAATTATTTTTTTGTTTTTCCTGCTCATCATATTTATTATAAGAAAGTCCTACTGATAACGTTGCAATTAAAATAGCAAGACACGCAACAATAAAAAATCTTTCTATCAAAAAATGGATTTTTTTCCTAACATTTATTTTTGTTTTCATAAATAATTATCTTGTAACATTTCCGAGATAGTATTGATGTATCGAAATCAATCCTATATCTGGTGTTTTCAAGTTTTTTCTAACGTAAATTCTCTTTGTTTGTAACGTAAACAAAGGTTTAATGATACAGAATTCTCCTATTCTGTGTACAATCCCTTTATACTCATTCGCTCTTTTAGCAGCGTTCGAAATAGATTGGCTTTTCAAAATCCTGTCAGAAGTTTCTTTATCGTAAATACCAGAAAAGTTAGCATCATTATTTTCAAACATTGTAAGATATTCATATCCATCTAGATAATTTGATTTCCAAGCAAACAAAATAGCATCACAATTTTCACTAATGAAATCCTTACCGAATTTCTTTACATTAGAAATGGGCTGTAAGTATACATTTGGATATAATTTATTGACCATATTTAAATATTCATTTTTATACTTTTCTTGAATTGATACTGTCAAATAGGACAAGCAAAATGGTTTTATTGCTGATTTATGATTTTTTGAGTTTTTCGCTATTGTTTGTATTCTTTCATTAAAATTTTCTTTTAAGTTATAGCCTAATGTCCCTTTTGGAAATAAATCTTTTGCCTCTATTGCTCTCTTACCATAACTGATTAACAAATTTTTGTTGTCAAGCCCTGCCAAAAATTGACAACGATCATATTTATTCCCCCATAATTTACTGTTTGAATTCAGCCCTATAAAAAACTGTGCAGGATCAAATGTTTCAAAAACATTGAAATGCATTATTTCTTTTGAATCATTAATAACATCGATCGTGACAATATCATATTTTGATAATTCATTAGCATCGATTTGATTAGTTTTACTTATGTAAAATGTAATAGGTAGTCCTTTAGAAATAGGAATTAACTTAATTTGATCATCGTTGAAATCAACAACTTTATATCCACCACAACCGAGCGGATTCTTCCAAAGTCTTTTATCTTGCCTCGCTTTTTCCAAAAAGGTTTTTTTAAAAATAGTATAATTTGTAGAAGATATTACTTTTAAAAATTGAGGAACTGGTCTCTTTAATATGAATAAAATTGTTTTATTATCGATAGGTTCAATTTTTTCAATCCAAGCAAAAACATTGTTAAGAATATTTCTTGATTCTTTTATATAGTTAAAACTTTCTAGCACATCCTCAGAGGTAACAGGAGAGCCATCGTGAAATTTTGCATTATTACTTATTTTTAAAACAATTTTTAATGGGTTAAGATATTTTATTGATTCAGCAGCTTCTAAAACAAATATCGAACCTTGACTACGAACAAGCTGGCAATTTACTTGTCGGGAAACCACCCAGCTTTGTGAATCTTGAATACCACCAGGATCAAGTGAAATCAACGATGGTTGCAATGTGATTCGCAATTCTTTCGTATTTAAATCTGCTCTAGTTAATGAGGAATAGCACGTTAGAACAAAAACAAACAGCATCAAAATGTTTCGCATAAAATATATTCATGTTACTTGTATTTTACCAATCCATCATTTGTGGAAAATCTAACGGCATTGGTTTAATTAAATAATTTCTTGGTGGAATTTCTTTTAAAAGATGCATCACAAAATAATCCCACTGACGTCGCATATAATAAGGATGATCAAAAGTTGATCTATGATTTTGGTTTGGCATAATTAACATATCAAAATCTTTATTCTCTTTAATCAAAGCATCAGCTAATTGCAATGTTGCACAAGGATGCACATTATCATCCATTTCTCCATGAATGAGTAACAACTTCCCCTCTAACCTTTTTGCATAATGAGCATTGCTTTGCTCAGCATAGATATCAGTATTAAGACCATTATATTTCTCACCATAACTTGCAGGATAACAACGCAAATCATGATTTCCAGAAGCTGCAACGCCAACTTGAAAAAAGTCTGGATACATTAACATGGCTCGGGCGGCCGCAAACGCACCACCCGAGTAACCCGTAATACCTACCCTTTCTAAATCAATGAAAACATTCTCCTCAGCAAGCTGTTTTATAGCTGTCACATGATCAGGTATGCTACAATCGCTCATGTTCTGATAGGTCATATCATGAAACGCTTTTGATCTACCTGGTGTCCCGAAACCATCGATATGAACAACTATAAATCCAAGTTCGGCTAATGCTTGCGCTGTCCATCCCGATCTAAATATTGCACCGTGCAAAGTAAAATTTAGGGGTACCCGATGCAATTGAGGGCCTGGATAAATATGATCGATGATAGGGTATTTTTTGTTTATATCGAAATGTGAAGGAAAATACATATTTCCATAAATTGGCGTAAGACCATCTCTAGCTTTTACAATAAAGCGTTTCGGAGTCACCCAATTTAGTGCTTTTAACCCTTGAATATCTGCCGTCTCAAGATGACAAATTGTTTTACCATCCATTGATTTTAAAAGACTAACAGGTTCTGTATTTATTGTTGAATAAGTGTCTAAAAAACAATTTTTATCTAAGGAAATATAAATCGAATGGTGCGCATTATCTTTTGTGAGACATTCCATTTCTGTGCCATCTAAATGACAACGAAATAGCTGTTTGTAATATGGATCGATATCTTTATAATATCCACAAGCGGTAAAATAGAGCCAGTTATTTTTTTCATCATAATAATGAACTTCTCTTACACACCAGTCACCTTTTGTAATTGCCTGCTTTGGTACGTTGTTTTCATTATCATACAAATATAAATGTGCGTAATTACTGCGCTCAGATAGCCAAATAATTTCATTTGTATTTTCTAAAACAATTATTTGATGCGGCCATAGAAAATGTTGACTAGGCTCAATGTATGTTTCAGCCGCTTCTTGAATTAAAGGGTTAATAATACCTGTATTCGCATCAGCAACATACAGTGTTAGTTCTTTTGAACCGCGAGTTTCGCGCAAAAAATAAATTTTTTGATTATCGTTACTCCACCAAACCCATTTAAATTCAATGGGTGTTAGATAAGGCGATAAGAGTGGTTCCATTTTTAACGGTATAACTGTTTTATTTAAAACATTAACAACAATTAATTCTGCTAGAGGTAAATTTTCATCGCCTGAAAATGACATACGATAGCTATGCAACACGGGGCGTTTGCTATCTTCAGGTGCGTTCTGTAAAAGATGTAGGGTTTTGACTAGACGTTGATCTAATTTATGCGTCACTATTTTGCGTGAATCTCTAGACCAAACTGCAATAGGAGGCAAAACGGAACTTTCTAAACGTTGAGTAATTGCGCGTGTATTTGTTTCTGGAGAAGATGCATAATCATAGTATTGTTTACCGTCTGTTGTTAACTGATAATCCTGTTGATGCTTTAAATCAGTTAAAAAAATGTTATGGTCTTTTAACCAAAATGCCCAATTATTATCAGGTGATTTTAACTTATCAAGCGAAATTTTTTCGTATTTTCTTAAGGTATTTTTTCCTATATCGTAATGCCATTCATCTTTTTCATAAAAAAAACATAGCCGTAAAGGATTTTCTTTCATTGAAAATCGATCTAGAGGAATAGACAAAATAGTTGTATGTGACTGATGTGAAAGAGCGTCTATTACCGATTGATAATTAAGAACTTTTTCTTTTTTTCCTGTTTGAATATTAATTTTTAATAATGATTTCACTGCACTTGACTCTTGAAAATAATAAAGTGCATCATGTGTCCAATATGGAAAAATAGTACTATTGAACACTCTATTTTGTAAATTCCATGGAAAAAAACATTCTGCGTGCTTGTATATATAATACATATGGTTTTTTATTGGTTCTGCATTATTAACTATTTCTGTATTTATATCTTTTAAAATTTAAATTAACCTTTGATGGAGAAACATTCTCCCTTTTTCAAGTCAGCAAAACTACTACATTAATGTACATATGTCTAGTAAATTATTTTACTATTAATTACTCTTTCTTCGAGTCCGCGATGACGAAATCCTCACCCCTTTCCTCTCTCCCTGCGCAAAAAGTATTCTCCACACCCTCTAACCAAAGCGGCATCACTCTTTGTAAATAGCTCATAAACTTCCATAGCCCAACTCTATGTTCTATCATTCCTACATGATTCGTTTTTACCTCTGGAAACGCTATCCCAAAACCAAATAACCCTGGTGCAATAACACCCGTTTTATTATCGTATTGAATATCTTCAAAACCTTCGATAGCAATATGACGGCGCTCGAATCCCACTGCATAAACAACTTTAGTACATTCGGGTAAATAAGCCTGAATCATATCCTCATTCGATTTAACACGAAGAAGATTAGACGGTAAAACATCATGCAAATGCTCGCGGGCCCATGCAGCCGTGCTGCCTTTGAGACCTGTATCATCGTACAAGATACCTTCATTTGTATAAATGGCATAAAGCAATGGCGAACGATAAAAATTGATTATTTTCTTCACGGAACAATTAACCAAATTTTTCAAGGCAAGTACCGCCGAGTGAGAAGAACCGAACACAGCAACGATATCGTCAGGCTCAAGGTGATTTTTAATACCGTCACCATCCATAGCATCCTGTAAGGAAATAACAGGACAAGAATGTATGGCGAGGGTTTTAGGTTCAGCACCTATAGCAAGGACGATATTTTTAGCATAAACATGTTCATGGCTAAGCTTGAGACACCATAAGTCATTTTTAAAAGATAAATGCTCGACAAAATCCTTTTTTATATTGACTTTGATTTGAAGCTGATGAGTTACCCATTGCAAAGGCTTTACCATCAAATCTAATAAGCATGTTTCCTCATCTGCTGTATGATTTAGCTCAAAGGATTGATCACATGCCGCATATGAAAAAGCATCACTGGCATGCAAAAATTTTTGGAACAACTGAACCTTTGTGTTGCTAGGTATGTTTTTCCATCGAGATCCAAAATCACCTACAGCAAACTGTGGATCTATCCACAGAATTTCACTTCCAGCAACACCATGATCAAGCAAGTTACCGACAGCGGCAATACCTGCAGGGCCCGCACCTATCACTGCCCAGCTATAGCTTAAAAAGTTAGTTACCATGCTTTAAATGTGTGTTCTTTTTTTTGGGGATCTTCAAGTTTTTGATCGATGGCATGATGAGTCTGATCACTGTGCATATGTCGAGGATGCGAGTCAAAAAAAGGTTTATGATCCACATGCCTAAAATAATTCACCATAAAATTTTTATGTTCCTCTTCATGATCTGTAGGCGTTGCGCTATAACCCGAAATCGAACGAACAGAAAATCTATTTAAAGCTTTAACCATTCTTGCAGATGACATAATATCCTCGCAATAAAAAATAACATCCCTTCCATAGCAAAGATGCTATAGGAAGTGCATTATAGCAGCCTATAAAAAAATTCGTCTACCATAATTTATTTCACGTTAATTCACGCTCAATAGTTTCTATAACCATATTGGCAAATATTTCATGTATCACTACCGAAGGATGGACCGAATCCCAAAAAAGATAATCATCTGGATTATTACATGGTATGACTCCCAAAGACTGTGCTATAGCAACGTCATTTGCAATAGAAAGCGATGTTGAGTCCATGTTTTGATGAATACCTCTGTAGCCGCCTGGCCAGCAAGAATCGGTTAAATTCACGATATGCTTGTTATATTTTTGATTATAACTTTGTATATTCGTCGTCATATCGTTAAACATGTCATACCCATCTACGTAGATAAAGTGAAATGCAGGATAAACTTTTCGTAAAAAATGAACCGCATCCAACAATTTTTCATGATGTAACTGACTAAGTAACTTTAATCTATCTTTCTGTTCTTGACTGATTGTCTTCGCATAAGGAGATTTTGATAAATCTGGTAAATCTATTATCACAAAATTTTTCCCGCCATGCTCAATCAACTCTCTAATTTGTATAACGAGCTCATCGATGACCTCTTTGACCAACAAATCAACAGGTTGCTTTGTTTCATCCATATAATCATTTGCACCTATCCATAATGAATAAAGCACAGAATCTTTATTTGTCGCACTGCTTGATTTTACATAACTATTAACTTCTTGCTTTAAATAATAAGGTACAGCAGGATCAAAAATGCTTCGCCAAACAACCGTTGCTCCACCTACTGCATAATTTTGTGTTTGAGTACCGTATTTTTCATTAAAATAGACGCTCATAAAATCAGCCCAAACAGGCCCGTTACTAAACCGTCCTTTATAATAAGGCGGATCTTTTGGAACGAATTTTTTAACTGCGTTGTATAAATTACCATTATCAGTAAGACTGTCGCCAAAAAAAACAAGTTCGCTTATAGTTTGTGCAAACAATGCTGCGCTGAATATAAGAAGAACAAAAAACAAGCTTGTTTTTTTCATCGCTTATTTCCTTATAAAAATATTTTCAAACTAGATTATCGTATTGCTTATGAGGTGTCATGTGCTTTTCTGTTAACAGACAGGAAACGATTTGCGAATAGCTGTGTTTTGCTGGAGAATAGGGCTTGTTTCCAATTCGCAAGGATAGGCTATGGATGATCTAATACTTGTCTTAATAACATTTATACTTTTCGCTTTATGTTTTCTTCTTGTTCAATTTTTTGATACATTGTCACGAGGTAGGTAATGGCTCTCTACTGCATTGGCGGTTTGGTCACCTTAGCGATGTTCATATATTTACTCATAGCGCTTTTTAAACCTGAGCTATTTTAACATCGCGAGGAAAGGATTCCCATGACCCAACATAACCTGCTCCAAATGTTTTTTTATTTTATCATTATTATTTTATTAGTGAGACCACTTGGTTGGTATATATATCGCGTTTATGAAGGTAAATCATGTGGTTTGAATAATATCTTTGGCCCTGTAGAACAAGGGTGTTATCGAATATGCGGCATTGACAGCAAGCAAGGAATGAGCTGGAAAACTTATTTATACTGTATGTTAATTTTTAATATGTTTGGCATGCTATTGCTCTATCTTATTTTACGCATTCAATATTATCTACCTCTTAATCCTGAATCATTCTCTAGCATCCCGCCTGATCTATCATTTAATACCGCTGCAAGCTTTGTAACCAATACTAACTGGCAAGCTTATTCGGGAGAAACATCGTTAAGTTATTTAACACAAATGCTTGGAATGACTGTACAAAATTTTCTTTCGGCAAGCACAGGACTATCCTTATTTGTTGCTTTAACAAGAGGTTTTTCAAGGCAGGCAAGTGGGACGCTTGGTAATTATTGGGTAGATATGACACGCGGGACACTCTATATACTGCTGCCTCTTGCTTGCATACTCGCCATGGCATTAAGCGCGCAAGGTGTGATTCAAAACCTTAATCCCTATCAAAAATTCTATGCATTACAAAATCCCATCGAAGAACAAACTCTTCCGATGGGACCTGTGGCATCACAAGTTGCCATTGAACAACTAGGCAGTAATGGCGGTGGATTTTTCAATGTCAATGCAGCTCATCCTTTTCAAAACCCCACGCCTCTCACCAATTTACTTGAAATGCTTGCCATTTTACTTATTCCCGCAGCATTATGTTACACCTTTGGCATGTTGATCAATGATAGAAAACAAGGTTGGGCAATTCTATTTATTATGCTGATCTTGCTCATTCCCATAGCCATCATGACAGTCATATCCGAGCAACAAATTGTTCCAAACTTTATCTCTATGGATATTCAACAAACAGGGAACATGGAGGGTAAGGAATTACGTTTTGGTGTTTTTAACTCTGCCTTTTGGACTAGCCTTACCACAGCAACATCCAATGGTTCCGTCAATTCTATGCTGGATTCCTATACACCTCTCGGTGTATTTTCAGCTTTATGGCTTATGCATTTAGGAGAAATCGCATTTGGCGGCGTTGGATCAGGAATGTATGGAATCATCATGGTATTCATTATTGCTGTTTTTATAGCAGGACTAATGGTTGGACGCACACCTGAATATTTGGGCAAAAAAATTGAACCCTTTGAAATGAAAATGGCATGTGTTGCCATATTAATCATGCCCTTATTCACTTTACTATTAACTGCCATAGCAAGCGTGACGACATTAGGCACAAGTAGCGTTAGTAATCCAGGGCCTCATGGCTTTAGTCAGATACTCTATGCATTTACTTCGATGGGCAACAATAATGGCAGCGCACTTTCAGGATTACAAGCTAATACTCCATTTTATAATATTGCTGGCGGCATAGAAATGTTACTTTCACGTTATTGGGTTGCCATTCCTGTGCTCGCTATTGCAGGATCCATGGCAAAAAAAACCTTTGTCCCCAAAAGCGCCGGCACTTTAAGTACGCATACTCCTCTCTTCATTTTTTTTATCGTTAGCGTCTCTGTTATCATAGGCGGATTATCATTTTTTCCATCTCTAGCTCTAGGGCCTATCGTCGAACACTTAACATTTTGGGGATACCATGGCAGCTAAAATATCGTTATGGGAAAAATCTATTTTTAAATCTGCTATCGTTAATGCTTTTCGCAAACTATCGGTGCGGCATCAAATTCGAAATCCTGTTATTTTTACCGTTTATATTGGGTCTTTATTAACATCCGGACTGTTTATACATTCTATTTTTTTACCGAGTGAAGTACCTTGTTATTTTATTTTAATCATATCTCTATGCTTATGGTTTACAGTTATCTTTGCTAATTTTGCTGAAGCTCTAGCAGAAGGAAGAGGAAAAGCGCAAGCACTCGCCTTACGCAAAGTACGACACGACATTCTAGCCAAAAAACTTTCGTCTGCCTCAAAAAAATCTAAAATCAAACTCACTCTTTCTGGAAATTTACATAAAGGTGACATTGTACTCATCGAAGCCGGCGATTTTATACCCAGCGATGGAGAAGTCATTGAAGGCGTTGCATCCGTCAACGAAAGCGCCATTACAGGCGAAAGCGCACCTGTGATCCGCGAAAGCGGCGGTGATCGCAACTCGGTCACAGGCGGCACACAAGTTATTTCGGACTGGATCATCGTCCGAATCACCGCAAATCCTGGCGAAACATTTATCGATGAAATGATAAGCCTAGTAGAAGGCGCATCCAGACAAAAAACGCCGAATGAACTTGCTCTTACTATATTATTAGCCGCACTTACCCTTGTATTTTTATTCGTATGCGCAAGCAGCTTACCTTATACGATATATGGCGCATCCATCACAGGCGGAAAAATAGCAAGTATTACAGTCTTAGTTGCTCTATTTGTCTGTTTAGCACCTACAACCATTGGCGCGTTATTATCGGCTATAGGCATTGCCGGTATGGATAGAATGATTCAAGCTAATGTGATTGCATTATCGGGAAAAGCCATTGAAACTGCTGGTGATATTGACATACTTATTTTAGATAAAACTGGAACAATCACTCTAGGAAATAGACAGGCAACAAAACTCATCCCAGCGGATGGTGTAGCAATTCAAACACTTGCCGATGCCGCACAACTTGCATCTTTGGCGGATGAAACACCCGAAGGTAGAAGTATAGTTATATTAGTCAAAGAAAAATATGGCTTACGTGGCCGCGATATTCAGGAAATGGGAGCCACCTTTTTACCTTTCACAGCTCAAACACGAATAAGTGGCGCCAACTTACCAGGCCGGCAAATTCGTAAAGGCGCAGTACAGGCAATCGAAAGCTATATCGAAACATTAGGCGGTAAATTTCCTGAGTCTATAAAAAAAGATATAGACACCATTGCACGCAAAGGTGGGACTCCATTAGTCGTCACAGAAGGAGCTACTGTTCTTGGTATTGTACATCTAAAAGATATAGTAAAAGGTGGTATACGAGAACGCTTTGCAGAATTACGACGCATGGGAATTAAAACGATCATGGTCACTGGCGATAACCAACTCACGGCAGCCGCGATAGCTGCAGAAGCAGGTGTGGATGACTTTCTGGCTGATGCAACTCCAGAAGACAAACTTAAGTTAATACGTCGTTATCAAGCAGAAGGCCATTTGGTTGCGATGACAGGTGATGGGACAAATGATGCTCCAGCACTTGCACAAGCCGATGTAGCCGTCGCCATGAATACAGGAACACAAATCGCAAAAGAAGCAGGTAATCTAGTTGATCTTGATTCAAATCCTACAAAAATTCTTGAAGTCATTCAAATTGGAAAGCAATTACTGATAACGAGAGGCGCTTTAACGACATTTAGTATTTCAAATGATATCGCAAAATATTTTGCGATTATTCCTGCAGCATTTGCATCCACCTATCCTGTATTGAATACATTAAATATCATGAAACTGGCATCACCTCAAAGTGCAATTTTATCTGCCGTGATATTCAATGCGTTCATTATTATTTTCCTGATACCTCTGGCATTACGCGGCGTTAAATATCATGCAGTCTCAGCAGAACAATTATTAAGAATAAATCTTTTCATCTATGGCTTAGGCGGACTCATTATCCCATTCATAGGGATCAAGCTTATTGATTTGATATTGGTGGGACTCCAATGGATATGAAACACATAAGAACAGCAAGCCGTTTACTTTTATTACTTACTTTGCTAACAGGTTTAGTCTACCCTCTTTCTATCACAGGCTTAGCGCAATTATTTTTTCCATGGCAAGCCAATGGCAGTCTCCTCAAAAAAGATGGTAAAATCATAGGCTCTACATGGATAGGCCAATCCTTTACTTCACCTGATTTTTTTCATGGCAGACCTTCTGCAACGTCACCTCTTCCCTATGATGCCAAGAATTCCTCTGGATCAAACCTTGCACTCACTAATCCCATGCTAATACATGCCCTGCAAACTAACATCCATAACCTGCATCTTTTGGACCCCGAGAACCACCAACGTATTCCTATTGATTTGGTGACTCACTCTGCAAGCGGATTGGATCCAGACATTAGTCCTATGGCAGCTTTATATCAAATACCACGCATCGCCAAAGTACGCGGCATTTCAAATGATGTCCTCACACATATCGTTGATCAATATACCATGCGGCCTTACGCTGGTTTTATGGGTGAACCAAGAGTTAATGTTCTAGCGTTAAATATGGCATTACTTTCACATAGCAAAGCTGGATAAAAACCTATGAAAAAACCAAGACCTGATCCAGAAGCACTACTGCAATCTGCAAAAGAAGAAGACCTGCGCGCAAAAAGAGGAAAACTAAAAATTTACCTGGGGGCAGCGCCTGGCGTTGGAAAAACATATAGCATGCTTGAAGATGCCATCGCTAAACGTGAAAAAGGTCTTGATATTATCGTTGGGATTGTTGAATCACATGGACGAAAAGAGATTGAATTTTTTCTTAAAAAATTTGAAATTTTACCTCGACAAAATGTTGAATATCACGGTCAAACACTTTCAGAATTTGATCTCGATGCAACATTAAAAAGAAATCCTCACACCATACTTATTGATGAAATGGCTCATACCAATGTTCCAGGACTCAGGCATAATAAACGATGGCAAGACATCAAAGAAATACTTGACCGCGGCATAAATGTTTATACCACACTGAATGTTCAACATATCGAAAGCCTAAATGATATTGTTACACAAATTATTCATACTCGCGTGAATGAAACCGTTCCAAATTCCATGCTTGAAATAGCTGATTCAGTAGAGCTCGTCGATCTTCCACCCGAAGATCTTTTAAAACGTATGCAAGAAGGAAAAGTTTATATTCCGCAACAGGCAGAACTTGCAGTAGAACATTTTTTTCGGCAAGGGAATTTAAGCGCCTTACGTGAGCTCGCTTTACGAATCACCGCAGAACGCGTAGGAGAACAAGTTTTATCTTACAGAAAAGGTAAAGGCATCAAATCTATCTGGGCAACAAAAGAAAAATTGTTGGTTTGCATCTCTAGCAGTAAGAACGCGACTAAACTCATTCGTGCTACAAGAAGAATGGCATCCAGCCTGCAAGCAGAGTGGATTGCAGTTCATGTGGACATTGGAGGCTCAGAACAGAACCGTAGCAGAGCTATCAATAATTTACGCCTTGCTGAACAATTGGGAGCTGAAACTAAAATACTGTATGGCATGAATGCTACGTCAGAGATTATTCATATTTGTCGAGAATTAAATGTTACAAAAATTATTGTAGGAAAACGTAAACATCGCTGGTGGGAAAAAATATTTTTACGTAATTTAACCGATAACTTAATTAAATCTAGTGATGAAATTGATATATACATGATTAATGATGATTCTCAAGAAAGTAAACCGTCAAAATATGCTTATGAACCATCAGAAAAAAAATTCCCATGGAAAGCCTATGCATTTTCTCTAGGTATCCTTGGTTTAGCGACTGCAATCAATCTCCTTTTTTCAACATACTTTCAAACAACAACTATCATATTGGTATATATCGTTACCGTCACCATAGTTGCATTATTAGGAAAAAGCGGACCATCGATATTAGCTTCTGTGCTTAGCGTTATCGCATATGCATACTTTTTCACTCATCATGAAAATGGGTTTTTAATAGCGAATACTCAACTTTTTTTTACTCTATTTATCATATTATTAGTCACACAAATTATTAGTCAATTAACCATCATGATGAAAAAACAGACTAATGCTGCACGGCTCCTCGAAAGACGATCATCGACACTGCATGCTTTAAGTCGTCAGCTTGCAAGTAGTCGCGGCGTTAATAAATTACTTGATATTGCTGTAAACTATATGGCTAATATTTTTAATAGTGAAGTGCTTGCATTGCTAGCGATAGAGGGCCACTTAGAAGTCAAAGCAGGTCATGGTACAAAATTAATATTAAATGCCAAAGATTATAGTGTCGCTCAATGGGTCTACGATTTAGGGCAGGTAGCAGGCTTGGGCACTGACACTTTACCTTTTTCTGACGCTATTTATGTTCCCTTGATTTCATCGCAACAACCCATTGGCGTATTACGAATAAAGCCAAAAGATAACACTATGTTATTCACCCCGGAACAAAGCCATCTACTCGAATCTTGCGCTAATCAAGTAGCGTTAGCCATTGAAGTGGATCGGCTGCATGAACAACATAAACAATTAGAATTAGAGAGCAAAACAGATAGAATTCGCGCAGCGCTTTTAGAAGCTGTATCACATGATATACGAACGCCGCTTGTCGCCGCGATCGGCAGCGCATCTACCTTAATGGAATTAAGTAACGATCTTAATAAAAACCAAATTAAAAAATTAAGTCAGGATATTATTTTAGAATTAGAGCAACTCAATCGTTTAATTCATAATTTCTTGCAAATTACTTATCTTGATGATAATGCCGTGAAGTTACAAAAAGAACTTTTTCCACTTAGTGATGTCATAGCGGCAGCACTTAAAATTTCTTACACCAAATCCGGCAAAAAACATATCAATATTTTTCTACCCCATGATTTACCCAAAATTCCTCTTGATAAAACTCTTATTGAAGAGGTATTTGTTAATTTAATTGATAATGCTATGAAATTCACTCCCGCAGAATCTGCCATTAATATCAAAGCAGATCGAGACAATCAATATGTTGTTATTAGTATTGAAGATAATGGGCCTGGTATCATGCCAGATGAAGTCAATAAATTATTTGAAAAATTTTATCGCGGCCGCATGTTAACGACTGAAAGAGGTTTAGGATTAGGTCTTTCGATTTGTCGTGCCATTATCAGTGCGCATGGCGGGAAAATTTGGGCGGAAAATAGGAAAGAAGGTGGTGCGGCGTTTAGGTTTACGTTGCCTTTATCGTTATGAAAAATTAATTACTTTTTATATTTCAATGGTGCTAGAATCATCGCCGTGTTAGATACACTTGCAATATTAGAATTTTAAAACAATTCAAAAAAAGGAATTAATCATGAGTAAATCACGATGCAGCGCATATCTACAATTCTTACAAGCCATTGCTATTGAAAAATGTAGAAGCTCTACTGTTTTCGTCCAAGAAACAAGCTTGGGCATGGATGATGACAGACCTTATGGACAACAGACGCAACCTCTTTATAGTGAACAAGATTGCAAGGAAGCATCACAAAAAGTATTAGATCAAGCGCAGCGATGCTTAAAAGAATTAAATGAACCTGATGCTGACAAACCTCGAAAACATGCTAAACCTCTAAGACATAGATACTAACAGAGTTACGCGATTCTCAACTTTTATTAACCATATGAATTTTGGTGATTTTTGTAGGGTGGGCAAAGGAGCGCCTTTCAGCGACGTGCCCACCAATGGGTTGGTGGGCACGCTGCGCTTTGCCCACCCTACATTAACGTAATTTAAAGTTGAGAATCGCGTCAGAGTTATCTCCTTACACATTGAAAAACCTGTTCAAAATCTTTATTTATATATAAACTCAATTCCGCAGTTTTTATGTGGGTAGCTATATTTATTTTACTATTCTACTGCTGTCATCCCGTGCGAGAGGCCGCCCTATGAACTAGAGCAGATCATTGCTGCATCGCGGCCGAAGTCACGGGATCTGGTAGCGGCTTTGAGTAGGAACCTTTTGCCAACCCACATTAAAACAAATATTTTTTACGATTCTTTTTTCTATGACTGAAGTGTGGCCAAGAGATTATTTTCAGAACCACCAAATATGAAGACTCAAGATAAAAAGCAAATGAAGTTCTACTCAAAACCACTACCAGATCCCGTGACTCCGGCCGCGATGCAGCAATGATCTGCTCTAGTTCATAGGGCGGCCTCTCGCACGGGATGACAGCAGTAGAATAGTAAAATAAATATAGCTACCCACATAAAAACTGCAGAATCGAGTTTATAAATAAAGATTTTGAACAGGCTCTAAGGAGATAGCTCAGAACAGTCGTAGCCTATGGTACGATTTTTTGTTTATACATTTCCTTTTCAACATTACAGGAAGGGGAATATAGCAGCTGCAGACAATGAATGCATTTGAAATAAAAAAGCATTATAATTTCAAATGAAACATCAAAAGGTCGTGCCATTATGCAAGCAAGACAATCCTATCTTCCCGAAAAAAAACATGTCTTAACCAAAGCAGTGATTCGTATTGCTGAACGATTTAAGTTAAGCAGACAAGAGTTGTCAATAATCCTAGGAATAAGTGAAGCTTCTCTTAGTCGCATATTTTCAAATCGACTTTTTATTGATCCGTCATCCAACGAAGGTCAGCTTGCAATCTTACTTATACGCCTTTACAGCAATCTTGACGTTCTTTTTGGAGGGAATGCAGAACAATGCCAATTATGGCTGAGAAGTGAAAACAATCATTTGAATAGCAAGCCCATTCTATTAGCTCAATCCATCGAAGGATTAGTTTTAATTGTCCAATATCTTGATGCTATGAATGGAACACTGCCATTTCCTGCCAATTAAAGTTGAATGACGATTTATCAGAAAAGTGTATACTTTTTATTCATCGTTAACTTGCAACAGTTGCTACTCCCAGTTTTTTTCTGTACCCTGTCTTCTCCATTTAATATTGGAAAAAAACATCATGTACAAATTATTTCTAAGTTTGTTTATTATTATGATTTCCATGAGCATCATCGTAACTGATGCTGAAGCAAGACGTTTTGGCGGTGGCAAAAGTTTTGGTCAAAGCCGATCTTTTTCAAATAATAGCAACGCATCTAACGCTTCACGCATGTCGCCTGCAGCAAAACCTGCAAGCTCTGCTAGCAAATGGTTGGGACCTTTGGCAGGCCTTGCAGCTGGCGGATTATTAGCTTCTTTATTTATGGGCCATGGTCTTGGATCAGGCATTTTATCGTGGATCTTGATTGCAGCTGGACTCTTCATTGGCTGGCGTTTACTGAGTCGTTTCCTATCACCTAACCGTACAACAAATCATCAACATAACGCGGCATTTCAAGCTGATCAGGGACGTGTAGTTTCTGATGTGCCATTCAACAAATCAAATCTTTATGACACATCATCAACGCAATCAGCGCCTTTCGGTTTTGATGAAGCTGCTTTTTTGCGCCAGGCAAAAACGGTTTTTATTCGTTTACAAGCTGCTTATGACAATAAAAACTTGACCGACATCCGTGAATTCACGGCACCCCAAGTTTTTGCTGAAGTTCAAATGCAACTACAAGAACGCGGTGATCAACACAACCAAACAGATGTTATTACCATTGATGCTGCATTAGTCGACCTTGACCTTCAATCAAACCACATGACGGCCAGTGTGCGTTTTACCGGATTGGTTCGTGAAGAACAAGGAAAAGAACCAGAAAATATTAATGAGATATGGCATTTTACTAAAGATAAATTTAGTCAAAATTGGTTGGTTGATGGAATTCAACAAGAAATGACTCATTAAAATAAGTCAAAACCGGCCATTGGCCGGTTGTCACTTTTCATCACTTCGATACACCAAATCCAACTCTCTCGCTGCTCTCACTTCATCCAAACGCCTAACAGGTAAATTATAAGGAGCCTCTTGCAATAACGCAGGATCTGTTTTTGCTTCTTCAATAATTTTAATCATGGCATCAACAAATGCATCTAACACTTCTTTAGCTTCAGTTTCAGTGGGTTCTATAAGCAAACACTCAGGAACTAGCAAAGGAAAATACATGGTAGGCGCGTGAAAACCGTAATCTAATAAACGCTTGGCAACATCCAATGCAGTAATGTGCAGCTCTTTCGCTTCTTTTTTTAAAGTGATAATAAACTCATGGCTAGCACGACGTTTAGCATAGGCGGGCGTAAATCCTGCCGCTTTTAATCTTGCTAATAAATAATTAGCATTCAAGGTTGCAAATTCAGCAACACGTATCATGCCTTCCTGACCCAATAATCGGGCATACATATAAGCACGTAGTATAATACCTGCATTGCCCATAAAAGCTGACAAACGGCCTATGGTTTGTGGACATTCTTTTTCTGTCAACCATTGATACGTATCACCTGACTTAATCACCATAGGCGTTGGCAAAAATGGTACGAGACGCTCACTTACCGCAACTGGACCACCACCAGGACCGCCGCCCCCATGAGGAGTCGCAAAGGTTTTATGTAAATTAATATGCATCACATCGAAACCCATATCGCCGGGTCTGACTTTCCCTAAAATAGCATTTAAGTTTGCACCATCATAATAAAGCAGGCCGCCTGCTTTATGCATGATTGCTGCAATCTCTTCGATTTTTTGTTCAAAAACACCTAAAGTCGATGGATTAGTCAACATAATTCCCGCTGTTTGCGGCCCTACTGCTGCACGCAAACTTTCAATATTCACATTACCATCGCTATCCGTTGGAATTTCACGCACGGTATAACCACATTGTGCGGCGGTCGCAGGATTTGTTCCATGCGCTGCATCAGGAACTAGCATTTCGGTTCTGGCAACATCATTTCGTGATTGGTGATAAGCACGTATCATGGCAACGCCTGCAAATTCGCCTTGCGCGCCTGCCATTGGCGTAAGTGATGCGCCGCGCATACCTGTCACAGCTTTTAAAATTTCCTGCAATTCATAAGCACATGCCATATATCCTTGACTATGCACATCCAGGCTCAAAGGATGACGGAGCAAAAAACCTTCTAACATCGCCAAACGATGTACACCACGTGGATTATATTTCATGGTGCATGAACCTAATGGATAAAATTGTGTATCAATGGAAAAATTTTTTCGTGAAAGCCGAGTATAATGCCGCACTGCCTGTAATTCTGAAACTTCGGGTAAAAAAGGTTTATCCTTTCTCAGTAAATGAGCAGGAATGTCTATCTTTACACTTTTTTTAGGTGCTTGCGCTTTAGCATAACGACCGGATCTTGATTGATCAAAAATAAGTTCTGACATGACAACATTCTCCGTTATTTCGCACACTCAATATTTTTTATTGTGGATGAATTCATAGCTAAAACTTGAGCCAAACACTTAACAAACCATTCTATATCTGCTTCTGTCTTGGTTTCCGTAACGCAAATGAGTAAACACTCGCCCAATTCAGGGTAAATTGGCGCAAGATTAAAACCCGCTTGTATTTTATCGTTCGCCAAAAGTCTTAATATCTTATCCACTGGTTTACTTAATCGTACGACTATCTCATGAAAACAAGGACTATGAAATACCACTTCAACACCATGCAAGATTTCCAATTTTTTCTTTAAGTATTGCGCATTCAAGTAACAAGCTTCCGCAACTTGACGCAAACCTTCTGGACCTAGCAAGCTCATATAAATCGTACTTGCTGTCACGAGCAAGCCTTGATTGGTGCAGATATTAGAAGTGGCTTTGGCTCGGCGTATATGTTGTTCACGCGCTTGCAGCGTTAAAACAAAGCCTTGTTTACCCTCTTTGTCCACCGTTCGGCCCACTATCCGGCCTGGCAACTGTCTCACAAAATCTCTTTTGCAGCATAAAAATCCATAATAAGGCCCGCCTGATGCCAGCGGCACACCCAAGGGTTGCCCCTCACCGCATGCAATATCCGCCCCTTTTTTTCCCCATTGACCAGGAGGTTTTAATAATGCCATTGCCATGGGATTCACTACACCAATAGCTATCGCACCATGCGCATGCGCCCAATCTGTCATGGCATCGGCATCTTCCAGCACACCAAAAAAATTCGGTTGTGGAATAACAACGGCGGTGACTTCATCATGTAAATCTTTTTCCATGGCTGATAGCTGTGTTTGGCCAGTTGCAGCATCAAATGGTACTTCGATCAATTGAATAATATCTTGCTGGCCCACAATGGTTTTAATGACATCTCTATAATAAGGATGCAAGGCACGTGGAATAAGCACACGATACGTTTTATGTTTACGATGTGATCGTGCAGCCATTAATATCGCCTCAGCCGCCGCAGAGCCGCCTTCATAAAGCGATGCATTCGATACATCCAAGCCCATCAAACTTGCCATCATGGTTTGATATTCATAAAGCAATTGCAAAGTACCTTGACTTGCTTCGGCTTGATAAGGCGTATAGGCTGTTAAAAATTCCCCACGACTCGCAATGTCCCACACTGCTGCAGGAATATGATGCTCATAAGCACCTGCGCCCATGAAACATAACATACCGCTATCCAAAGCTGCTCGTTGCCGCATTAAACGAGCCAACTCCATTTCAGTTAAGCTGGCGGGAATAGCCGGAAGATTCTTGACTCGCAAACTATCAGGAATTTCATCAAACAAATTTTCTAGCTTGGCAACACCTATCGTTGCTAACATTTCTTTTACATCATGCTCAGTATGAGGAATGAATGGCATAAAAACACCTCACATAAAATATTAATGCGCTTCAGACGCCACTTGTTTTGTATATTGATCAGCCGTCAATAACTTCGCAACATCTTCCGCAATTTCACTTTCAAAAGGCTTCACTCTAAACAACCAGCCTTTGCCGTAAGGATCTTCATTAATGAGCTGTGGACTTTCTAAAAGCGCCTCATTAATTTCTATCACTTCACCTGAAACAGGAGAATAGACATCGGCCGCCGCTTTCACGGATTCAACAACCGCACATTCATGGCCTGTTTCTACATTGGATTCAGGCTCGGGCAATTCCACATAAACCAAATCACCCAACATGGTTTGCGCATGGTCTGTGATACCAATGGTCAACACATCATCGTCTTGTCTTACCCATTCATGCGTTCTCGAATATTTCAATTTTTTTGGGATGCTATTATTCATTTTTAAAACTCCTAAGCTGTAACAATATTATTTTTTTTACCGGACAGCACAAAAGGCAGCTTAATAACTTGAGCTTCGACTTCTTTTCCTCGAATCTCAACTCTACACCGTTGACCAATGCCCGCAGGAACTCGCGCAAGTGCGATACCTTTATTTAAAGTGGGCGAAAAACTGCCGCTGGTGATTTCACCTATACCCAGTCCATCGATAATCACTTTTTGATGATTGCGTAATACTCCCGGGCCCATTAATACAAGCCCCACCAAGCACTCAGCAATACCTTCATGCTTTTGCTTTAGAAGTGCCACCCTTCCTATGAAATCACGTTCAGCAGGTTCAAAAGCAACCGTCCACGCTAAATTCGATACTAAAGGTGTCACAGACTCATCCATGTCCGCGCCATAAAGATTCAATCCCGCTTCTAAACGTAAGGTATCACGTGCACCTAATCCACAAGGATGTATATCCGCTTTTAACAAAGCATGCCAAAAAGCAGCGGCATCTTTTGCAGGTAATATCACCTCAAAACCATCTTCGCCGGTATAACCCGTACGAGCCGCAAATAAGTGATTGAGTTGCACCGCATGAAAAACTTTTAAAGCAAGCACAGCTTGTAAATCATCTGAATTCAAAACATTCGCTAATTTATCTCTTACACGCGGCCCTTGAATAGCTAACATCGCCAAATCCGTACGCTCTGTCATTTCTATAGTAAAACCGCTGGCTTGTTTTTGCATCCATGCAATATCTTTATCTCGAGTGGCAGAATTCACTATCAAACGATAAAATTCATCGGACATTTTATAGACGATCAAATCATCTATCACGCCGCCCTGTTCATTTAACATGCAAGTATACAATGCTTTTCCTGGGACTAAACGATCGATATTATTCGCAAGTAACTTGCGCAACAACATTGCAACATCTTTCCCATGAAAATCCACGATAGTCATATGCGATACATCAAATACCCCGGCATCTTGACGTACTTTATGATGCTCTTCGACTTGAGAACCATAATTTAACGGCATGTCCCAACCCGCAAAATCTACCATCTTCGCTTTAGCAATGAGATGACAATCGTATAATGGTGTTTTTTTCCCCATATTTTTAATATGTCCTTTAAGATAATCTGAACTTAGGCGAGGCAGTATACCGTTTTGGAAATAAAAACTAAAGTACGATCATAAGATTAGACTTACGAACTGGATACATTAAAAAGAAGTTAATTTCGACTGCCTCTAATAACTTTAATTGGTTTTTCCACGAACATAATAGCCTGCTAGTGCCATCGTTAAACCAATTACACCATTCAATGCTACACCTGTGTATATGGAGTCAGGTTTTAGTATTAAAAAGCTTATACAAACACCGAGAACAACGGCAATTGAAATAAGTGTTGTTATAAAAAGCCATTTATCTTTAAATCGACGAAGTTTTCCATCTTCAGGATGTTCTCCAGGCGCTTTAGACTCAAGCTTCAAGTTCATGTGCTGGAGAACAATACCAATATCATCAATCTTCATAGGCCAACGATCTCGCTCATCTTACGGTCTTGGTCATCAACAACAATGAGGTGTCCTCCCTTTTTTTTGTATTTCAAGGCCACTTCCATTAAAGCAAGCGATCGCCTTAACAGGTCACTTTTGGTTAAATGATTGTCAGAACACATTTTTTCTAATATTTCATGGGTTTCAGGGGCTAGATGCAAAGACATTTTTACTGTTACAGAGCTCATAATTTACTCCAATATTAAGTACTTAAATTTGGCTTAATCATAACATTCATTATTCGCAACGGATAGAGTTTTATCGGTGAAAAAGCATGCGCTAGGAGAGGGGAACTCACGGCAAAAAATTTCTGGAGATACCTCAGCAATGACAGGCTTTTTTAATGAGGGAGTCCTAGACGCCTGGCTAAGGCTGAGAAAGTAATTAAATAAAACAAGCAAAATCACGATGAAACATGACTGGATTAAATTCAATAATGTCATACTCAGCAAGTTGATTTATTTGATAAGGGTCTTGCTTAAAAAAAGTCTCTAACTGCTCACGATTTTTTAATTGCGAAATAATAATCCCGCCTACGCGTGGATTCTGCGGGCCGGATACCACCAAATAATCTTTTTCGTAGCCTTGTTTAAGAAATTCCCTGTGTGGAGCAACGTAGGGTTCAACAACATCAAGAGGTTTCGTATAAGTAATTTTAATTAAAAACATAGTTTCTCCAATACATGAGTCATTTTAGGTAAATCTGAACGCTTACCTAAAGCATATTGCATTAAAAATTGTTTCATCCATGGCATTTGATTCGTAAAGTTTAAACCTGCATTACGAATATATTTTATTGTCGTATGTTGATTTGCAAATAATTGTTTTAATACTTCCACCATCGCAAGCATCGCAAGCGTATCGGTTTTTCTCCAGCGCTCATAACGGCGTAATGCTGGAAGTGAAGCATAATCACGATGCTTATCATGCGCTACAGCTATCGTTTCTGCTAAAGCTGCGGCATCTAATATGCCAAGATTGACTCCCTGGCCGGCCAAGGGATGTATGGTATGGGCTGCATCACCCACCAAAGCAAAACGATGTTGCACATAGTGCTTAGCATGGCGCATACGCAGAGGAAAAGCATAACGTTCCGAAATATGTTCTATCTCTCCCAAGGTATAGTCGAATTGTTTTGCTAATTCAGTTTTAAAATGACTTTCATCATATTGCATAAGTTGTTTTGCATAATCATGCGTTGCTGACCAGACAATTGATGAAGCATGAACATTTTTCAAAGGCAAAAACGCAAGCGGACCTGATGGCAAAAACCGTTGCCAGGCAGTATGTTGATGCGGTAATGATGTATGCACAGTCGCTATAATGGCTGTGTGCTGATAATCATATGATGTCATATCAATTTGTCTAAGTTGACGCAAGCGAGAATCTGCGCCATCCGCAGCAATAAGCAGTTTTGCATCTATCATACGACCATTATCACAAATAAGCGTCATCGATTCGGCTGTTTCTTTTAGTTCGATAATGTTAAGAGGGCATAAATAATCAATATTTTCATAACAAGAATATTGTTCCACCAAACTACTGCGTATGACATTATCTTCAATGATATAACCTAAATTTGATTCACCTATTTCACTAGAATCAAAAACAATCCTACCTGCACCTTCAGCATCCCACACATGCATTTTTGTGTAGGGACTGATGCGTTTTAACTGAATAGCTTGCCAAACACCAAGATGTTTGAATATATGTTTAGAAGCGTGAGAAATAGCACTTACACGAGCATCATAACTGTCCTCATGCCATGTATCATGATGCTCTTTTGCCTCAACTACAGCAACAGTGAGGGACGTTTGTTTAGCAATGGCGAGCGCCGCGACAGCACCTACCACACCACTACCCACTATCACGATATCATATGCAGTTTTCAAAAAGGCAATACCAAATCAGATTGTATGGATAATAGCAGCTCTCTGAATGCCTTTTGAATACGAAACAAAGCGTTTTCTGTTTCTGCTTCAAATCGCAACACTAAACAAGGCGTGGTATTGGATGGTCTCACTAAACCCCAACCATCCTTGAAATTCACTCGCAAACCATCAATAGTGACTTTTTCCGCATCATCAAATACGGCAAGTTGTATGAGTGTATCCATCAATGAAAATTTTTTATCTTCATCGACATAAATTTTCAACTCAGGGGTATTAATACTGTTTGGAATATCATTAAATATAGCGTTCACATCTCTCGTATCACTCGCTGCAATTTGCAACAAACGTGCGCCAGCATAAATGGCATCATCAAACCCATACCAACCATCTTTAAAGAAAATATGTCCGCTCATTTCTCCAGCGAGAGCGGCCTCTGTTTCACCTAGCTTGGCTTTTATGAATGAATGCCCTGTTTTCCACATAATAGGTTCACCGCCTAATGCTTTAATCATCGTAGCTAAATGATGACTGCACTTTACATCATAAATAATTTTTGCACCGGGCTTATGAGCCAAGATAGATTTTGCAAATAGCATGAGTTGTCTATCAGGCCAAATCACTTCTCCTTGATTTGTGACCATACCTAATCTATCGCCATCACCATCAAATGCTAATCCCATATCGGCGTTATGTTCTTTTATAGCAGCGATTAAATCGTGTAAATTTTCGGGTTGGCTAGGATCAGGATGATGATTTGGAAATCGTCCATCGATGTCACAAAACAATTCTATCACTTCGCAACCCATTTGCTTATATAAAGCAGGTGCAATGCATCCGGCAACACCGTTTCCACAATCAACGACAATTTTTAGTGGTCTGTTAAGTTTTATAGCTGACGAAACATGGTTTATATAACGTTCTCGTATGTCGAGAGAACTCATCTGACCTGCGCCTTGCAAAAAATGGCCCTCTATCACAGAGTGATAAAGCTTTTTAATCTGATTTTCTGTCAGCGTTTGTCTGGCTATCATCATTTTTAAGCCATTGTATTCTGCAGGATTATGACTGCCCGTCAACATCACACCCGAGCTGGTTTGCGTGACAAAAGTCGCATAATAAAGCAAAGGGGTTGGCACCATACCGATATCGATAACATCACATCCCGTCGATAAAATACCCGCGCATAATGCATCGAATAAAGGCGGCCCTGATAAGCGACCATCCCGACCGACTGCCATGCATTTTTCACCCGCTTCCATCGCCATGGTTCCAATAGCTCGACCAATCGCGTGAACATTTTGTTCCGTAAGTGTTTTACCCACAATGCCGCGTATATCGTAAGCACGAAAAATCGATGGATGAATCAATGCATTGATATGATCTGTTAACATATATTAATTTTTCCCTGAATGGCCAAAACCACCTTCACCGCGAGTGGTTTCATGAAAATCCGTGACGACCTGAAATTGAGTGCGTGCAACAGGAAGGAAAACCAGTTGCGCAATTCTATCTCCCGGCTCAATGTTATAAGCTGCTGTCCCACGGTTCCAGCATGAAATCATTAGCGGCCCTTGATAGTCAGCGTCAATTAGCCCCACCAAATTGCCCAATACGATTCCATGTTTATGACCCAAACCTGATCGCGGCAAAATGACTGCGGCTAAATGTGGATCACCTATATAAATGGCAATACCTGTTGGAATGAGTTGAGTTTCACCTGGTTGAATCGTTAAAGTCTTATCTAGACAGGCACGCAAATCCAAACCTGCTGAAGCGGCAGTCGCATAACTGGGCAAAGGGTATTCTGTGCCTATGCGCGCGTCTAAAATTTTTAATTGTATGGGTAATGGTACACCATGAGGCATACTTTGTTCGGTTGTATCTAAAACTTTTTCAGTCTGCATGTTCCATTCTCTATCAAAATCAAATAAGGATAGGGATTGTATCGCATCTTGATGAAATTTCGAAATATCTCTTTTCTGACATTACTTAACATTGTACACTTTGAACCTTAAAAACATTCTCTCAAACAAGGACTTTGACCATGAAATATTGCTACAACATAGGTGCTTTGCTTCTAAGCCTTTTATTTAGCTTTACTATTTCTTCAGTGGCTATGGCTGAAGACACCCCCTCGGAAATGGCTAAAAAACAGGGTGATGCTTTTATGCAAATGAATAAAAACAAAAAAGGCGTGATAACCTTGCCTAGCGGCTTACAATATCAAGTGATTACCCAAGGTACGGGGAAAAAACCGAGCAAAAATGATCTCGTCACCGTCGATTACGAAGGTAAACTAATCAATGGCCAAGTCTTTGATAGTTCTTACAAACGCGGACAACCTGCAACTTTCCCCGTGAATGGCGTCATCCCTGGTTGGACTGAAGCTTTACAACTCATGAGTGAAGGCTCTACCTGGATGCTTTATGTCCCATCCACCCTGGCTTATGGTGAAGCAGGCGCAGGCGGCCTCATTGGACCGAATGAAACCTTAGTATTTAAAGTACATTTGATTAGCATTAAGTAACCCCCTCCTTTCCCCATCCCCCCTCGATAAAAACATTCGAGGGCGGGAATGACACCGTTAATCAGGAACTCCCATGACCATAGCCCATTGGCCTCTTAATGAGCAGCCACGAGAAAAAATTTTAACTTATGGCGCCAAACATTTATCTGATACAGAGTTAATCGCCATTTTTTTACGTACAGGTGTCCGCGGCAAATCTGCGGTCGATATCGCCCGCGAATTATTATGTGAATATGGCAGCTTAAAAAAGCTTTTTAATACCGCTCCCCATCAATTATGTCAAAAACGCGGCTTAGGAAAAGCTAAATACGCTATGCTTCAGGGAGCCATAGAACTAGGGCGTCGTTATCTGGAAGAAGATGTGATATTAGGCGAACCACTGAACAATAGTGTGTTAACCAAACGATTCATAATAAATCGCTTACACAGCTATCAAAACGAAGTCTTTGCTTGTTTATTTTTAGACATCCAAAACCGCATGATCAGCTTCGATGAATTATTTTATGGAACCATCAACGAAGCCAGTGTTTATCCCCGCGAGGTCGTCAAACGTGCCTTAAAACATAATGCGGCTAAAATAATTTTAGCGCATAATCACCCGTCAGGAAGTGCCACCCCCAGTCAGGCTGACATTGAGGTGACACAATTATTAAAAAAAGCATTAGCGCTTATTGAAATCCCCATTATTGATCATATTATTGTGGGAAACCAAGGGTGCTTTTCTTTTGCTGAGACAGGGCTACTTTAACAGTTGCTTCCCTAAGCAATTTCTGGTATAAATCGCCCCCTGCCTATGTGCAAAATATATCGATTTGGAGAAGTAAGTATGTCAAAAGTATGTCAAGTCACGGGAAAAGGCCCTTTAGTCGGCAATAACGTTTCCCATGCCAACAATAAAACCAAGAGACGATTTGTTCCAAATCTCCAGGAGCATCGTTATTGGCTAGAAAGTCAAAAACGCTTTGTTAAATTACGCGTCAGCACCAAAGGCATGCGAATAATTGACAAACTCGGCTTAGAACATGTTTTAGAAATGATCAAAAAACGCGAAAAGCAAGATAGAGCTTAAAAGGTACTCATATGCGCGATAAAATTAAAATGGTTTCCACGGGTTTGACCAAAGCCGGTAAAAAAACCGGAACCTTTCGTACGACCACCAAGAACAAACGTACTACCACTGAAAAGTTAAAACAAAAGCACTTTGATAAACGTGCTTATAATGCTGAAACCGGCAAGACTGGTATGCATGTGCTGTTTGAAGAAGGTAAAATCTAAAATGTAGGGTGGGCAAAGGAGCGCTTCTCAGCGACATGCCCACCACACAAAAACTAAGCTTTTTGCGGCACATAACCCTTCAAATGCGTCACAAAATCACGCAGCACAGCAATACCCGATGCTTCAGCTTGTTTACACCAGTCTTGCAATAGCTCTAATAACTCAGTTTGACTTGCAGTACTTCTCGCCCAAATATGTTGTAATTTGATGCGAAATTGATATACCACATTAAGCGAACGATATTGCTCAAGCGTCTTATGTAATTGCGCCTGACTTGACGCATCAACCAAAGATGGCTCGCGCATCAATACAGTACGAATACCATGCGGTAAGGCTTTTCCAGATTCACTCGCCTTATGGCTTTCATCTCTAAATACAGGCTGTATCACATCATGACAATAACGAGCTAATACATGAAAACGGTGAGTAATAACGCCTTTTACCGTTTCAATATCAACGACAGCTTTATTGGCAACAAGTTCTGGCTTTGGAGGGATACGTTTTGGTTTTGCAAGTCCCAAAAATTGTAACATACGTATAATCATCCAGCCCATATCAAATTCCCACCACTTCACAGAAAACTTGGCTGATGTACCATAAGTATGGTGGTTATTATGCAGTTCTTCACCGCCAATAAAAAAAGCGATAGGCGTGAGATTTCGCGATGCATCCTGGCATTCAAAATTGCGATAGCCGATATAGTGAGCTACGCCGTTTACCACACCTGCCGCCCAGAAAGGAATCCATGCCATTTGCACTGCCCAGATGGCAAGACCGATAGTGCCAAATAATGCCAAATCAAGAATAAGCATTAATGTAATACCCATAGCGCTATGCTTGGTATAAACATTTCGTTCCATCCAGTCATCAGGAGTCCCTTGGCCATAACGTTCCAAGGTTTCTTTATTGCGGCTTTCTTTGCGATACAGCTCAGCACCTTGAAATAATACTTTCCAAATCCCCTCAATTTGCGGACTATGAGGATCTTCGGGGGTCTCTACTTTTGCATGATGTTTACGGTGGATAGCAGTCCATTGTTTAGTAACCATACCCGTTGTCATCCACAACCAAAGCCGGAAAAAATGGCTCGCAACAGGATGCAGCTCCAGTGCACGATGTGCCTGGCAGCGATGTAAATAAACAGTGACACCAAAAATAGTGATCTGTGTCATAACCAGCAGGGCGATGAGATCACCCCACCAAGGTAATTGTAATAATCCGTACATAGATCCTCACACCTTCATAATAGTTTTTAATGGCTCTATCCTATCTCGATAAAGCGGTGTCATAATAGCATAATTCAGCATCAAAAGATGAAAAATAACATAAATATTACTAAAGAATCGTACAAGTTCTTCGCAACATTTTAACCTCCGGATTGGTCAATTTTTGATCAGAATTGTGCTTGTACAACCCAAGTCTTGCGGATCCAGCAGATAAACTTCTTGCAAGAGAATCCGTCAAGAATGTATCAAAATCCCGTACAAATAAAGCGACCTTTTCAGAAAACGGCTCATCCAGAAACCAATCTTTTTCCAATGGAGGTTCGGTCTTAATATCACAAGACGGTTTAAATGATCGAAATAGCGTGACTTCTTCTTTTGTGATAACTACTTTTTCTGCCATCATTTTAGTTATGATTTCTATCATTTGCTTCAATTGTTTCATAGAAACTAAAATATTGTTTTTACTTTCAGGCGTAATAGGAAATTCTTCTGTTGAACCCACCCTATGAAGCAGCACAACTCCCACTTTATTCGCGCGGGTAAGCCGGTCCAAAAGTTCTTTGACTTGCGTTTGCAATAAATTAAGACGCATGATTGCAAAATGATGACTCAATTCTCGAAATAAATCTTGCTTATACTGTTCTGTAAGACAGTTATGATTCACTAAAGTCGTAAGCAACACCTCGATTTCGCGCTCCGAAATAAGGGGAGCAATCAACTTTTCAAAACTATGACCATCATGCACAGCTATAGTTCTTATTTTCAACTCATCGCCTCTCTGCGAGACAGCCCTAAAAGGGCCTTTATCGTCAAACCATTCGGTAATAATACTAGCCCACTTGCTACATTCTCTTTTCTTAAAAACAAGCTCTAAATTGTCTACACTAGAAGACTTAATAGCCATAACAGGCGACTCGGGGTCTTGATTTATTAAATAAAAACTCATGGATATATCCCTAGTAAATTCATCTTTTATACATTACCATTATTCCAACATAATGGATGTGTTTCATGCGATACGACTTAATAAAAAAAACTATCTTATTCATGCTGTTCGTAACATACACGAACTTGAGTTATGCTAGCAACAGCAGTATCTATGTTTATCCTAATGTATTATTACAAAGCATCACATCAAGTGATAGCAGCTATCGCGGCATCAGCCCTAAACTTGCTCTAGGATATGGCACAATACTAGGCCAAAGTTTTTTTCTTGCTGGTGAAGTGAGCGCAACAATAGGAACTGCCGAATTGTCCAACAATACTGATACGGACGGCACGAGTGTCAGAGTCAATCGCAGCTATGACGTAAGCTTTCTTCCAGGGATGTTATTTACTGAAAACACCTTGGGTTTTCTACGATTAGGAGTGGTATCGTCCAACTTTTCAGAACCTAATACAACTGCCACAGGCGGAGAAATAGGCTTTGGATTACAATTTGCTCTGTTAAATTGCTGGTATATTCGCGGAGAATATTTTTACACCGCCTATAGCACTATCAAAGACCTAGGGACACCTGTTTCAGATACAGTCGCTCTGGGTGCAGTTTATACGTTTAACTAAATACTTCTTGTGACGATCTATGATTGGCATATTTTTCTAAATCAATTTCATGATCATGATATTCATCTAAACTTGGCCTATGGCCTACACTAATGACAGAACAGTCAGGCAGGTTTTTCTTGAGTAATAAATAAAGCTGATTTTCTGATGTCAAATCCAGTGAAGAAGTGCTCTCATCAAGAAAAACCCATTGCGGTTTATGAATCAGGATACGCACAAAAGCAATACGCTGCAATTCACCTCCCGATAAACGTTCGGACCAGCGCGCCACCGTATCAAGTTGATTAACCAGATGATGCAAACCACAATCTTTTAATAATTGCACTAATACTTGATCTGTAACATTCAGCACTTTATCAGGAAAAATCAAGGCATCACGCAAGCTTCCTAATGGCATATACGAGGTTTGCGGAATAAACATGATATTTTCTACCGGAGGCCGGCTAACTTCACCTTTACCAAATGGCCATATACCCGCCAATGAACGCACAAAAGTACTCTTCCCAATACCTGATCTGCCTTTTACCACATAATGCTTTCCATGGATAAAATCCTGATCTATATTTTTGAGCAAGACATCACCTTGAGGAGTATTAATAGATACATGGTTTGCCATAATGGTATTATTTTTAGAAGGTATATAACTAAATTTATTTTGTGCTTCAATTTTTTTATCCAGTTCATACATATGATTCAAGAAAGTGAGTAAACGTTTTGTAACAGCTCGCCATTCTGCTATCGTTGTAAAGGAATTAACGATAAAAGAAAATGCATCTTGAATTTTACCAAATGCCGATAAAGCTTGTATCAAACCGCCCAATTTAAACACTTTGTTAAAATAATTAGGCAATGCAACGATTAATGGAATAATCACAGAAACTTGATTGTAGCCGGCAGTAAACCATAATAATAATTTTTGCCGCAAAATAATGGCGTACCAATTATCTAGCACACCGGCAAAAATCTTCCGCAAGATATTTTTTTGATCGTCTTCTCCTCTATACAAAGCGACATGTTCGGCATGTGAACGCACATCAATGGCCGCAAAACGAAAATTGGCTTCACGTCGTTGTTGCTCAAAATTCAAGCCGATTAAAGGCCTGCCAATTTTATAGGTAAAATACGTTCCAATCGCTGAATAAAGCACACCTACCCATACTAAATAGCCATGCACATGCAATGTACCTAAACTTCCTAAAGGAATGGTTAAGATACCTGAGAGCTTCCATAATACAAAAATAAAGGCAAAAACAGTAACGAATGCACTCACTAAACCGAGCGATAAAGAAATCGAGAATTGAACCAGGCTGCCTATGTCATCCTGAATACGTTGATCTGGATTATCCGTGACTTCATCAAAATTTTCTAAATAATAATAATTGCGTTTTTCTAACCAACGATCAAGAAACTGCCATGTTAACCATCGCCGCCACTTCAATGCTAAATATTGCTGTACATAATATCGATAAACAGCTAATACGATATAAACACCTGCCATAAAACAAAATATGGCCAACAAATCAATAGCCCCACGCATGTCATAATCTTGCAAAGCATCATAAAAATAGTTATACCACGTGGTAAAAGCGACATCGAGAGCAACAAGCACGATAGTGAACATGAAGAGCACCAGAAGCAAAACATAAGCCGATCGTTTTTGCTCAGACTGCCAATAAAGCTTGATAAGCTGCCATGTTGTATAGGGCCGCGCATCCAGACGCTGATCCATAGACTGACTCCCTTTGTTCACAAGATCATCATAACATACGTGTACTCACAAAGGCACACGCGTTATAATTTCGACAAAGTGACCAGGGATTCCGCATGATTTATCAACTGTATTTGTTAATATTACTTATGCTTACCGCATGTAGTTACAACCCGTTAAGCAGCACCAATCATAGCACAGGGGACCCTGTTGAAACTGCCGCTGGCGGCGTTGCAGGTTTTGGAACGGCAGCGGCTTTTGGTGTAACCAATCACGCCTTACTCGGAGCAGCTGGAGTGGGTGGTGCAGGCATAGGTTATTATATGTCAACCATACGTTATGATGCGGCAGGTATTTATCATGCAGGCGGTCAAGTTTTTGTCGTAGGAGATTATCTCACTATCGAACTTCCCACCAGCAGCGTATTCGACGATAACTCAAGCGACCTCACCCCCATGGGTAACGCGGCATTACGAAGCGCCGCCAAAGTGCTTAATCGTCTATGCTGTCAAAGTATTCTAGTTTCGGGTAATAGCAGTGGTTTTGGTACCAGCAAGATGGAACGCCGAATCACTGAAAAACGTGCACGCGTGGTTGCCGCTTTTCTGTGGTCACAAGGCGTAAATAACTTCAAACAAAGAAGTAATGACACCCGTAAACTCACTTATGTAGGTTATGGAAATTATTTTCCTATCGCAAACAACATCACCGCAAAAGGTATTCAATCGAATAGCCGCATTCAAATCACGGCTTATCCTACCAAGGATCAATTGCTTATGGATGAAAAGAAACGCACTTTTAACAATATAGGAGAAACTTCGCCCGAAAATGACCCCCATCTTGTTGTACTTGAGGACTCTACACAGTATGCGGAAAACGAAGCGAATATTATTCCTGAAAATGTCGGAAGTGATTCAAGAGATATGAAAGGCTAACTTAAACTTCTCCCAAACCATATCAGGCCGCATGGTAAGCTGACACAAAGCATCCACATGATTCTGATTTTCATAGTTACACTCTTGCTTGTAACATTTTATACATGCAAACGAAGATACCATATGTGTTTGATGCAAACCCGTAGTCCCAATAAATTGTGTACTGGTTGAGCCATATAAAGTTAAGGCCGGGACATTCAATGCTGCAGCTAAATGACTAAGCCCTGTATCGCTGCAAATCGCGCCATGAGCACTTTGTA
>Ga0207028_1021_pt1 | contig 50752 bp, 43 predicted proteins | sample Alteio_BWMinCont_41_FD_153287 | JGI IMG/M metagenome (GOLD analysis project Ga0207028, IMG submission 153287) | Enriched cells from forest soil in Barre Woods Harvard Forest LTER site, Petersham, Massachusetts, United States -... | ecosystem: Environmental > Terrestrial > Soil > Temperate forest >... | reverse complement strand
GCCCAGGCTGTATTCCCATCGGTCTCCCGGAGAAAAAAGCAGCGGCAACGCCGCGAGGCGCTTCACGTTGTCGGCAATCGTCCCGTCATACGGCATCAGTCCGCTGGCGACGTTCGCGTCGTTGTACATCTTGCCCAGCACGTCATTCCAGTTGTAAGTAAGTCCCGATGTATGCCGCAGCAAATCGCGAATCGTAATCTCCCGCGTAGCCGGGATCGTGTACGGCTCCCCTTTAGCAGGCTTTACGTACACTTTGGGATTCTTGAACTCCGGCAGATACTTCGAAATCGGATCGTCCAACTGAAAGCGGCCTACAGCTATGACGACAGCAAAGGGCTGAGCCGCTTTCCGGATACACCGGTTACGGAAGGGCTTTTTGTTTATTCGGCTGACTATCCGTACCACGGGCCGAAGAAGCTGTTCTCGGGCGGCGCGGGGCTGGTGTCGACAGCGTCAGACTATGCGCGCTTCTGCCAGATGATGCTCGACGAAGGCAAGGTAGGAAGCACGCATCTGTTGAGCCGGAAGTCGGTTGAGCTGATGACCTCGGATCGACTGGGAAAGATCGGTCCGGATCAGGGATTTGGGCTTGGCTTTGGCGTGGATGGGGTGAAATCGCCGCTTTCTGAGCTGGGATCGCCCGGGGAATACGAGTGGGGTGGCTTTTTCTATACGGATTTCTGGATCGATCCGAAAGAGCAGATGATCGTGATCTTCATGGCGCAGCTGCATCCAACCGGCAGCGTGAATATTGGGGCAAAGGTGAAAACGCTGGCTTATCAGGCGATCAACTAGGGCCTAGCAGACTCTGGAACTTTCACTGAAACAACCTGTGCTCGACCAGCCGGAATCTAACTGCGAATGTGGTTTGTTCCGGCAGGGGCTGGATCCGACTTAATGTCAGGGAGCGTAAGTACCAGTGAAAGAATCTCTTACAGGTGTCAATCATGAGAACGCATCATGGCTCTCTTCAAGTTCAGGTGGCCGGAGAGACAGACGCTTACAAACAGGGATAGAGGGACTCGACAATATTCTGAACGGCGGCTTTCCCCGAGGCCACCTTTATCTCATCGAAGGTGATCCGGGGACTGGCAAAACGACGCTGGCTCTTCAGTTTCTTCTGGAAGGGATACGCAATGGGGAGAAGGGACTGTATGTGACTCTCTCCGAATCCAAGGACGAGCTGGAGGGAGTGGCGCGGTCGCATGGATGGTCGACTGAATCTCTGTGGATCTACGAGATGGTGACTCCGGAGGACGATGCCGAGGCCCAGTACACGGTCTTTCACCCCTCTGAGGTGGAACTTGCCGACACGATCACGGCGATTCTGAAGCAGGTGGATGAACATCAACCACAGCGGCTGGTCTTTGATTCGCTGTCCGAGCTTCGCATGCTTGCCCGCGATCCGCTGAAGTACCGCCGCCAGATTCTGGCGCTGAAGAGGCATTTTTCCGGCCGCAACTGCACGGTGCTCCTGCTCGACGACCGCACTGCGGAAGGCAGCGGCGATCTGCAACTGCAAAGCATCGCTCACGGGGTGATCAAGCTGCAGAGTCTGGAACGGGATTATGGAATCAAGCGGCGGCGTGTTGAGATCCATAAGCTGCGCGGGTCGGCGTATCGCGAGGGATTCCACGACTACACGATTCAGACGGGAGGTCTCTTCATCTATCCCCGGCTGGTTGCTGCGGAGCACAAGCCGGGCTTTGCGAGGAAGCCGGTCGCAAGCGGTTTGAAGGAGCTCGATGATTTGTTCCGCGGCGGGATCGACACGGGCACGAGCACGCTGCTGACAGGGCCTGCCGGGTGCGGCAAGTCCACCATCGCATTTCGATACGCTATGTCCGCGGCACAACGCGGTGAGAAGGCAATCGTTTTCACCTTCGATGAATCGCTGGCTACGCTGATCGAACGCGCGCGCGGGCTGGATATGGACCCGACTCCTCTGATGGCGGAAGGGCTGCTCGAAATTCAGCAGATCGACCCGGCGGAACTGGCTCCGGGTGAATTTGTCTCGCGTATCCGCAGAATTGTTGAAGAGGAGCAGCTGCGTGTTGTCGTGATCGACAGCATGAATGGTTTCTTGAATGCCATGCCCAACGAGAGGTTCCTGGCTATGCAGCTTCACGAACTGCTCTCTTACCTGGGACAGCAGGGCATTGCTACGCTGATTACGCTTGCCCAGCATGGTTTTATCGGGGCGATGGAGACTCCGGTGGATGTCAGCTATCTGGCGGATACCGTGCTGCTGTTCCGGTATTTCGAATATGCGGGAGAAATCCGCCAGGCGCTGTCAGTGATCAAGAAGCGCAGCGGTCCTCACGAGCGGGCGATTCGTGAACTGATTATGGGGGACGGGAAAATCCGGGTTGGGGAGCCTCTGACGAAATTTGAAGGAGTGCTGACGGGAGTGCCGAAATTTCTTGGCAAATTTCTGGGTGAGGAGGAGCCTTCTGTTCTCCCAAGCAAATGACGGACCGGGACGCGACGATCGGACGATCGTCGTTGCGCCGACCGGTAAGGACGGGCAGCTTATTTCAGGCCTGCTTGACAGGGTTAGTCTGCCTTGTCACATTGCGGGTTCTATCGACGAGTTGTGTGACGAGATTTGCGCGGGAGCGGGCGCGGCCGTTATCGCGGAAGAAGCCTTTTCTCAGGGCGCGATGGAGAAGCTCTCACGTGTTCTGGCAGAACAGCCTTCCTGGTCTGATTTCCCGGTCATCCTGCTGACAGTAGGTGGCGGGGTAACACCGAAGAGCGAACGTCTGCGTGAGTTACGCAGCCCGCTTGGGAATGTGCTGGTGCTGGAGCGGCCGATTCGGCCGGAGACTCTGATCAGCACTCTGGAGATGGCATTGCGCGGGCGTGTGCGGCAATACCAGATGCGCGACCAGATCCAGCAGAACGCGCGCGCGCAGGAGGCGCTGCGTCGGTCGGAGAAGCTTGCGGTTACCGGGCGGCTGGCCGCCAGCATCGCACATGAGATTAATAATCCGCTGGAGGCGGTCACCAACCTGCTGTTTCTGATGCGGGGCAATGTGCCGCAGGAGAAGATGCGCCAATACCTGGGCTCGGCCGAACAGGAGCTTGCCCGCGTTGTGGAGATTACGAAGCAGACGCTGCGGTTTTACCGCGAGCCCAGCCAGCCTGTTGAGACGGAGTTGGCGGGCGTGCTGCACTCGGTGCTTACGCTCTATCATTCGCGTCTCGCGGGCGCCGGGATTGAAGTTCAGAACGAGGTTCTGGTTCCTTCGGCGACCGTTTTATCCAGCCCGGGAGAGCTGCGGCAGGTGATTGCGAACATCATCGGCAACGCAATCGACGCGATGCGTCGTGGGGGCCGTCTGCGGGTGCGCATCTCGGGCGAGAGAAACCACCATCGCCGCGTTCGCCTCACGATTGCCGATACCGGTTCGGGCATACCTCCGCATATCTTGCCGACGATCTTTGAGCCTTTTGTGACGACGAAGGGGGAAACCGGAACCGGGCTGGGCTTGTGGGTGACGAAGGAGATCATCACGAAGAACGGCTGGGACATTCGCGTTCGCAGCAATCGAAATCCCGGGCGCAATGGGACGGTGTTTTCAATTCTCATTCCGGTTCGCAGCGTGGATGAGATGGCCGAAGTTGAGAAGTTGAGTGCTTAGCGGAACTGCTCAACTGGTTTGTATCTTTCCTGACGGCAAAGACGAGGACTTCTTCAGGCTCAACGGCGAAATGATCGTTAAACTCAAGATGAGCCTTCAATATGGTTCGGCGTTTGGCGACATGATGTCTTTGGGCGGAGAGCTCTCTTTCTGAAAGCAATTGATGCGTCCGCTTGGGTTGATCCAGAGGTGAACGGGCTCGGGACATTTCTTTGGGTAGACCGCTTCACCTACGTGGCTGCCACCTGAAGGATCGCTGTCATACGAGAGAGTACCCACGGTTCCAATGGGCGTGCGCACGATTGCCACAGCCACCGAAGAGTCGATGCCCCGCAGATCATATCGGACGCGGAATGGTTTGGCTGCTTTCTGCGCCGCTACGGCGCATTGGGTCGCGGCTTTCGGGTCACCTTTAATGCCGACTCTGCCGCAATCAACAGCGTCTGGGCCTGCCAGCCTTTTGCTTTCAATCTCAAGCCTGTCTTCTGCCGGGGCTGGAGCGCGTCTGGTCACAGCTGCCTCTCCGGATTGAGAGCTGCCAGCATTTGCGCTCCTGCACGAGGCTGGCAGCATGGAGATCGCTATGAGGCTCAAAGCTGCCACGACGCGCTTAACGATCATCACGATTTCCTCCATCTGGAACTATATAGCTAATGGACGAGAGAACCGGCGATTGGGCATCGTCTAGATGAGAGTCGTTGATGGGTTTTTGCCTGTACGTTGCTCAGAATCATTGTCTGACGCTAACGGATTTATGGGTGACTAACGGCGGGCGCCGTGTTGGAATCGCTTAAATGAGCGGAATCGGGACAGTCGAATTCGTTTTTCTCTTACTGCTGTTTTTTATCGTGGTGTTTGGGATACTTGCCCGCAAGGTGGGCACGCCGTACCCGATCATCATGGTCATTGGCGGGCTGCTGCTCAGTTTTGTTCCGGCGATTCCCGATTTCACGCTCAATCCTGACCTGATTTTTCTGGTTGTGCTGCCGCCGTTGCTCTATTCGTCGGCGTGGAATACGTCGTGGCGCGACTTTCGCTACAACATTTCGAGCATTTCGCTTCTCGCCTTCGGATTGGTGGCGTTTACCGTTGTCGGCGTTGCGCTGGCGGCGCCGAAAGTCTTTGCTGGCTTCGATTGGCGGCTCGGTCTGGTGTTAGGAGCCATTGTTGCCCCGACCGATGCGATCGCCGCTACTTCCATTGCGCGGCGCATTGGGCTTCCGGGCCGCATCGTCGACATTCTTGAAGGCGAGAGTCTTATTAATGATGCGACGGGACTGCTGGCGCTTGAGTTCGCCACCGACTTCCTCGTTCACAAACGCATACCCACTGTTTCCGCGGGCCTGCTCACGCTGGTGTGGCTTACTGCCGGCGGCGTCGCGATTGGATTGATGATCGGCTGGCTTGTCGACCACTTTGAACGGCGGATCGATGACCGTCCGATTGAGGTCACGATCAGCATTGTTGTTCCCTATGCAGCGTACCTGGCGGCGCAGGCTGTTCACGCATCGGGTGTGCTGGCGGTGGTCAGTTGCGGATTGTTTCTCTCGCGACGCAGCGCTCACCTGTTCTCGCCATCGGTTCGCCTGGGGGCGTGGGCGGTATGGGACTCGTTGACGTTCATTCTGAACGGGCTGGTGTTTGTTCTTATTGGCCTGCAATTCCCTTCTGTTCGCGCCTCGATTCGCGGATATAGTCTCTCGACTATTTTTATGTACGGCGGGATCTTCAGCCTCATGCTTATTCTGCTGCGGCTTGCCTGGGTCTTTCCGGGCGCGCGCCTGGCATATCTCTTCCGCACGCGGGTTTCCCACTACAAGGAGGGACCGCCACAACTACGTCAGGTTTTTGTTGTGGGCTGGACGGGGATGCGGGGCGTTGTTTCACTGGCTGCTGCGCTTGCCCTTCCGACTGTGCTCATGGATGGGTCGCCATTTCCTCACCGAGACATGATTGTCTGCCTGACCTTCTGCGTAATCTTCGTGACGCTGGTGCTGCAGGGGCTTACATTGCCGCCTCTTATCCGGCTCCTTGGATTGGCTGGTGGAGAAGGACCGGACTGCGAAGAGCTGGAAGCTCGGCGCATCGTAACGCAGGCTGCTATGGCGCATCTGGAAGAAGCGCGGGTCAGGGACAATAACAAAGCCGCGGAAGTGTATGAAGACCTGACCAACCATTACCGCCAGCGCCTGGCGGCCCTGAGAGTAGACGCAAGCCCGGGAGACGTCACCGATCATGAACGTCACCTGGCGCTGTCGCTGGAAGCATTGCGGGTGGAACGCGAAACAGCTATCCGGCTGCGCAATGAAGGGCGCATCAACGATACCGTGCTGCGGCGCATCGAGCGTGAACTGGACTTGGGCGAGTCGCGACTCGTCACTACAGAGGATTGACGTTTCTATATCTTCGAGGCTGGCAGCAGGGGTTCCAGAGCCTGGATCAAGGCGTGGTTGCCGAGGCGGCCTTTGCCTTCCTTCTGCAGGCGTGCGTAGAGCTGACGGATCATTCCTGTGGCTAAGAGTGGGACGCCGAGTTCGCCCGCGTATTCAAGGACGAGGTCGACGTCTTTTTGCTGCAGATCGATCATGAAGCCCGGTTGCCAGTAGTTGTCGAGGGCCTGTGGGGCGCGCTTGGAGAGCATCCAACTGCCGCCTGCCCCGGCTTCGACGGCGGTGACAGCTTTTTTCAGGTCGAGCTGCGCGGCCTTGCCGAAGAGCAGAGCTTCGCTGACGGCGAGCATGTTAACGACGACAAGGATCTGGTTCAGCAGCTTGGTCACCTGTCCTTTGCCTGCCGGGCCCATGTGCGTGATGCGCGTGCCGATGGCTTCGAGGATAGGGCGCGCGCGGTTGAAGTTGTCTTCAGTTCCTCCGGCCATGACGGCGAGCGTGCCTTGGGCTGCGCCTTCACTGCCGCCGGAGACGGGCGCGTCGACGAAGCCGATGCCTTGCTCCCGTAATTTTGCGGCGATGGCTTCGGTTGCTTTGGGGCTGATGGTGCTGCAGTCGATGACCAGGCCTCCCTTTTTTAGGCTGGCGGCGGCATCATTTACGACTTGCTCGACGTCGCTTGTGTTGGTGACGCAGAGCATCAGTACCGATGAAGCGGTTGCGAGGTCTTTGATCGTCTTCGCGTGCTCGATCTTCAGGGCTTTCGCGAGTTCTTCGGCTTTGCTTTCAGTCCGGTTCCACACGCGGACGCTATGGCCTTTCGCGGTCAGGTTTTTCACCATCCCGGCGCCCATGATTCCGAGTCCTACGAATCCGATAGTTTCTGGCATAGAGGTAGATTATCGCTGAGGCGCGAAGTCTGCGAGTCACGCTCGAAAGAAATAGAACTTCCCCGACTCCAGAAGCATGTTTGTTGGAGTAAAGATGAAGATGAATGGATTGGTCTGTATCAGACCAATGTCTACTTAGGTGCTTGTCCAGGCGGATTTTCGCTGGTCGGCGGCACAATTCCCTTGATTCGCAAATAGGTCACCATGTTCCCGTAGTGCTCGTCCGTGTGCGCCGTATTGAGCGAAAACAAAGCGATCTTCGCTACGTCGAAGTTCATGAATTTTGTCATCTGAGCGCCCTTGGCATCGGTCATGCCTTCAAACGCTGTATTGCAGTACGCAACAGCGTCTTTCAGCGCGGTTACCAGATCGGCCTTTGCGGTCTTCGTTTTTTCTATGCCCATGCCGGGATTCGCTGCACCCGTGGCCAGCGAGCAAAAGAAGTAATTTTCTTCGGCCAGATGACCGACCAGTTGGCCAAAACTCCGAACTTCCGGTACTGGTTTGAACGAGTAGTTCTCTTCCGGCATTTTCTGAGCCGCACGAATGACCGCGTTGCTCACATACCCATAGAACCCTTTTTCGCTGGCCGTAATCGGATTCGCTGGTGCAGCGGCCGGCGCTTGTCCATGTAGAAAGACGGGAACAGCCATCACTGCGGCAAACAGAAAACAAAGTCTTTTGCTCAAATGACACCTCCGGCCAAATCATGCCATGCCGCGAGCAAGCCCGGAAAAGCAATGAGCCGAACCGAGTTCCTCATAAGATGGGCCGTTACCGAAAAATCGAATGGGGTAAGGAAACTGTAAAAGTCTCCGACATAGGCGCGATCACAACCTCGCCGCAAATTTTTCTTGACTTTACCTCTATATGTAAGTATTTACTTACGGTAAGTGGATGCTTACTTTCAATCCGGATGTGAGGCGCTGGGGGATGCGACGCGCTTTGCCATCTTCAGTGCATTGGTAGGCCGCCCGCAGGCAGTGGGTGAGTTGGCGGAGCGGTTTCCGGTGAGCCGGCCGGCAGTTTCGCAGCACCTGCGGGTGTTGAAGCGGGCCGGGCTGGTGCGCGATCAGAAAGTGGGCACGCGCCGCATCTATGCTGTCGATCCGGAGGGAATGGCGCGTTTTCGTCGGGAGCTTGACCAACTTTGGAGTGACGCTCTGGCCGCATTCAAGCGAGCCGCCGAGCGATGGGAGGAACCGCATGCAGTCTGAGACTCTGGCACCTGTTTTGAAAAGTGTCGTGGTGAATGCGCCGCGCGAGCGGGCTTTCAAAATTTTCACGGAGTTTTTTGGCGGGTGGTGGCCGTCGACGCACCACATCGGCAAGCAGCCGTATGAGACGGCGATTCTCGAAGGCAAGCCGGGCGGGCGCTGGTATGAGCGCGCGACCGACGGGACGGAGTGCGAATGGGGACGGGTGCTGGAGTGGGATCCGCCGACGAAGGTGGTGCTCTCGTGGCATCTGCAGCCGGACTGGGGATATGATCCCGACCCGGCGAAGGCGAGTGAGGTGGAGGTTCGTTTCATTGAAGAGTCGGCTGCGGCGACGCGGGTAGAGCTGGAGCATCGCAACCTTGAGAGGCATGGAGAGGCTGGTGCGAGACTACGCGAGAGCGTGGATGGCGGCTGGGGACCGATTGTCGAGCAGTATGGAAAGTTTGCCAACGAGCATGCGGCACACCCCATCGACGAAGACCTGTCGATGGGAACTCCGGTGGAGGATCTATGAAGACGGTCGATCGCGTTTTCGGGTGGCTCCTGGTGGTGTCAACCCTGCTGCACTGCATTGGATGCCTGGTGGCGTTTCTGCATACGAACCTGGATATGCTGCTTTGGACTGAAGGCGCGGGGATTGGAGGCTTCATGATTGCGGCTGTGAACCTGCTGCGTGTGAACCGTCCGGAAGATCGCGCGCTTGCATGGGTAAGCGCGGCTGGATGCGCGGCCTGGGCGATTATGGCGGTCCTATTCGGATTGCGGATCGGAAATCTTCTCGATCCGCGTCCGCTGGTTCATACAGTGGTGACGCTGACACTGTTGGGGTTCAGCCTGCGGACTGCGCTGGGAAAAGCGGCGAATAGTGTTCAGGCCGCCAATAACGGAGCGGATAAGAGAGTCTTTTCGAGTTGACTCGATGCAAGCCCGCGCGTATTAGTTGGGCTCATATGAGCGAAACACTTGACCAGAGCGCAGCGGCGCTGGCGCCGGAGCTGCGGGAACAAATCAACTTCTTTGCGGGTGATGATCGCCGAAACTTTGTCGATCCCATCATGCTTCATATGATCGGCGCTGCGCTGGTGACCTTGTTCATGAGCTCGGTGCTGCCGGAGTTCGGCAAGGCAATCGGACATGAACTGGGGACGTCGACGGCTTCCGCGGCGCGCGATGTGGTGGGTTTCATTCGCGGCATGATGGGCGGCAAGAAGCCTGATCCCGCGGAACAGTCCGAGGTGGTTGAGACTGCGCAGGCTGCGGTGCCGAAGGTGCCTCCGGCACAGGTGGTCATTATTATTGCCGGCGCGCAAACGAACCTGCGCGATCAGCTGGCTGCAGTGATGCCGGACTCGGCTGCCGCGTCGCTTGCGGCTCAGGTGAGTATGCAGGCTGCCCGCGTGATGGGCGCGAATCCGGCACAATGAGCGTGATCTATAAGTGGGTGGTGCATGCCGAGCAGCTTGCACGCTGCCTGGTCGCTACCATTCCGTCCCACACAGATGGGGGCTACAGCGAAATGGCTGCGATCTTTATCGATGGCAAGCCTCCGCAGGTGGACGAGAGCAAGCCGGAAGGCACATGGGTGAATTGCAAACCTGGATATGCGTTCATTGGGCCGCCAGGCGGCGCGCATTTCTTTACCACGGTGCCTCCGGAGGGTGTGCCGGATGAAGCGATGGTCACTGAGCAACTCGAACCACCGGGCAGACTTTTTGCCGCGGTGCAGGAGGCTCTGAACACCGCTGAGCGTCTTTTTGCCGGACAAGAAGTTGAAGCTACGCTGACTGGCCAGCGAATCGCCTTTACCTGCCCAGCAGAACATCTGGCAGATGTGAAGCAGGTAGGTGAGCAGCTTGCATCTGCGCTGTCAGCGGCCCAACCGAATTACAACCATGATGCGCTGCGCCAGCAGGCTGGGCTGCAATTTGAAGGATTGAGTTCCGGCAGATCAGCGCTGCAGACTGCGCGCGCGCTGGGTGCGGCGGCGATGGATATGCGAGCCCGCCAGATGCTGGATGCGTGGCTCTTTACGGTTGTCTTTGTCCGCGCCCGGCTGGCGGAGTCTCTACCTGCGGATGCTCCCGGAGCGTCGCGACTGATCGATATGTCTTTCGATGGATCGGTTGCTGCCTACGATCCTGAGAGGATGCTGATGAGCATCGTCGAGGACTATGTGAAGGCTGGGCATCTGGCGCTGGTGATACAGATACTCGATCAGGCTCTGGAGCTTGGCCGCACGAACCGGCAGCAGGCGCTGGCAGCGGCGGATGTGCGTTGGCACTTTACATATCTGGCACAGGCGGCGGCTTTCGGTTTCACGGCGTGGGCACTCTCTGATCTGATGCGATGTCGTGTGCCCAAGGAGCGCTGGCCGGCAACGCTGAATGAACAGAAGCTCGCTGGCTACAACTCGACAGCCGAGGAGACGGTGGTGCGGGCATCTATTGCGCTCGAGATTGGCTGCATCAACACGGGCAACCGCGGCGCTCTCGACCGCCATATTGCGGGCGTGCGCGAACGTGGACCGGCCTGGGCGGATGAGTTGATCGAGGACTACTGGTACTATCCCCGCTTTTTGCGGCCTGTGCTTCTGGGCGAGGCGGTTTCGTAGCTGCTGCTTGAACACGGTAGGGTGCCAGATAGGCCTTTACACAGAGACCAGACCTGATTCCTTGTCTCATCCATGATCTGGCTTCGCTTCGACTATCCCGACGTTCCGAACCATCAGAGTGTCACCTCCAACCGGGTATACCCCGGTCAGGATGAAGCCCGCTGCCTCAAGAAGTGCTCTCCACTCACGCTCACTACGCTCTTTACCGCCGGTGACAGCAAGCATGTTGAGATCGCTCATCAGGTGGCCTTCCAGTTGTGGATCTGCGCGCGAGACGAGCGGAGGAAGGATGAATTCAACGATCAATAAACTGCCGTTCTCCGGAATCACGGCGCGGCAGTTCTTGAGAATCGTGATTGCATCCGCGTCCCGACGCCCGTGGAGTAGATGTTTGAGCATGTATACATCGGCGCCCGCCGGGACCGATTGCGTCAGATCTGCGGCAATCAGTTCGCATCGGGAGGAAGGATCTTCTTCCGCGAAACGAGATTTAGCCGCATACACGCTGGATTCGAGGTCCACAAGCATGCCTCGCACATGCGGGTTGAGTCTAAGCACTGCAAGAATGAGCGACCCGCCGCCGCCACCGAGGTCGGCGACCACCTTCGCGCGGGAAAAATCCCACGCTTCAGCGATAGGAGCGTAATCTTCTGCGGGAGCCGTGCCCATGACGGCGCGAAAGATGGAGCCAGCTTCAGGATCCTGTGACCAGCGAGAGGGTACATTCGGATCACGTACCTGTGAGGCAGGCTTGCCTGCTCGGACACAATCGGTAAGCAGGGACCAGCTATCGGCGAGCAGATCCGACCAAAAGACGACGGCTGACCAGACGGACTGAGGTACATCCCTCCGCAGCGGTTTGCCAAAAGGAGTCAGCCGGAAGTGTTCGGGCGTTGTCTCCTCTGTCACGCCGATGCTGGCGAGGGCGCGCAGCAGACGGTACAGCGCATCTGCATCTGCCTGACAGTTTTCGGCCAGGAAACCAACGCTGCGCACCTCGTCTCCAAGTGCATCGGCAACGCCGAGACGTGCGGCCGCGCACAGCACGCGGCTGCGGGAATACGCCATTGCCATTTCCACGAGCCCCGTATTCGTCGTTACGTTGCCAATGCCACCGCTGAGTTGAACCATGAGACACCCCAAATGCAGGGAGAGAATATCAGAGGAGATGCTGGAGGTGCGGGAGAAGGAGCGTTGTTACGTAACCGTCGATCAGCCTTCGTATTTGACGGGTTCCGCTGCGGGTGCGGGTACTGCGGGTGATTTTTCCTTTTCTATGGGCAGAATGAAACGCAGGGGAGAGCGAAGGATCTGCTTCAGCAGGTATTTCAGAATCTTCATGCGCTCGTCGTGGTGAACGTTGTAGGCGCGCAGCGCGATGAGAGAAGCGATGGCGAAGCTCGTGCCCAGATTCAACACGAAGGTCATGCCGATTCCGGCGACTGCGAAGTAGAACCAGTTGTGTCCAAAGGATGCGACGCCGTAGCGGGCAGCGGAGAGGGCAAGCATGCCGGTGTTCAGGGTGACGTGGCGGACATCGAGAGGCACGCCGAAGAAGTGGGAGACTGCTGGGAAGAAGCCGAGCATGTAGCCGAGCACGATGCTGGTGCTCCATGAGGCGATGTTGTTTTCAAACCAGCGGGCGAGGCGTTGCATGCGGCGGACGCCGATCTTCTGGCCGAGAGGATGCTGCGCGATGGCCGCGGGGATGCGGTTGTAGACGGCGAAGTTTTCGCACCATCCGCCAATTACGCCGGCGGCCCACAGAATGACGCCGGTGATGGCGGCGTCAATGCCGGTTCCTGAAGTGAAGGGATGGAGGGTCTCATAGACATACTTGGCCGTAGTCGTGGGCAGGTATGCGTGTAGGAAGATCTTGTGCCAGAGCTGGTTGAAGGCAATGGCTCCGAGACAAACGGCGATCACATTTCCGATGGCGGCGGCGAGTTGCGTACGGCTGATGCGCGCGGCGTACTCGGCGATCTTGCTCCAGCGGGAGACTCCGCGATTTTCGCGCACTATCCCGGCCAGTGCCGCTCCCGTCATGGAGGGCTGCTTGGTGGCAAGAGCGAGGCCGAAGATCTGAAGCAGCACAAAGCTGATGGCGTAGTCGGTGCCGACGAAGAAGCCCTGGACAAAAAGTGGAAAGTTGCCTTCAAAGATGCGCAGCTTGATGGCGGCGGTGAAGACGGTGAGCAGGCCGCCGCCGAGCGCGGCGAGCCACATCATCCAGTATTCGCGGCGATTGTTGGCGATGTAATGTCCGCCGCTGTGGCCGGTGCGCTCGACGGTCTTGCGTGCGAGCAGGTTGAGGTTCTGGCGGAAGAGCGGGCCGAGTTGCGTGTCTTCGAGGCGTCCGGCGGCGAGTGTATTGAGGAGCTGCCGCGCGGGCTGCATCGATTGCTGCGCGTCTCCGGCAATGGTGGATGCGAGCAGCTGCATGCGGTCCAGCGAGGCGTCCATGCTGCTGAGATCGAAGACCAGCGCGGTGCTGACGCCGGCCTCTTCCATGTGCTCGCGCACCTGGATAAGCTCGCGGCGGCAGGCGTGGACGGCTTCGAGCCAGATGCGCAGGGCGATGGAGTTTTCGCCGCCGCGTTCAGTCGATTGCAGGAACGCTTCCGTCGCGAAGACGAACTGGTAGAACGGTGAAGCTTCCACGTTGCGCGAGCTGCCGCGGTCGCGCACGGCGGTGCTGACGCCGCGTCCGGCGACGCGTGTGGCGAGCAGGCTTAGCGACTGGCGGATGTCGTCTGCAATGTGGGGGAGGGCATCGAGTCCGGCGCTGGGCCACAGGATGCGGGCGAGACGGGCGAAGGTCGCGTCGTCCAGGTTGAGGAAGCGCGAGACCGCATTTTCCGAGGGGAAGACTGCGGTGAAGAGGCGCGCCGTGTCGGATTCCTCGCGCGCGGACGGCAGCAGGCGCTGGAAGAGGCGGCGGAAGGCTTCAGGAAGAAGCGCGTAGCGAGCGGGCAGACCGGCGTCGGCCAGGAGCGGGACGGAATCGAGCTCGGTGAGCATCTCGTGCCAGGAGAGATCGAAGCGGGTGCGCAGCGGCTTGTCCTGTTCGAGGAGCCTGATCCAGCGCAGCAGCGAGGTGATGAAGCCGCGATCGGTGGGGCGGGTCCAGATATAGCCGAAGAGGGCGGCGGCGAGGCGGGTGCGCGCGCTCAGAGTGGTTGCGTCGCAGAATGCCTCGGTGTGCTCGCGGAGGCCGATTTCGGCTTTGGCGAAGACGGGGGTCTTTTTCAGCCTCCGCCGCCTCAAGAGCCGCCGCACTGATCGCAGAAAAGCCATCGTGACCAGAATAGTAGCCCTTGTTAAGCGGCGTTGGGTGATTTTGGCGAACACGGGCCGGCCCTGTGAAAAGGCCGGCCCGTTGTCTGCGTCAGCGTTCGTTCAGCGGGAAGGCGTCCCAGAAAGCGCCGTTCGTTATTTTGACTTTGGGGTAGGCGTTGGTGGGGTGGAAGTGGAGCGTCATGAGATAGCGAATGGAGATGATGTGGGTGATGGCCTCGGTCATCTTGTGAACTTCAGCCGCCCAGTGCGGGTCGAGATTTTTGAGTCCGATGGCCGGGATGACCGAATTCTGGCTGATCACGGTGCCGTCGCCGAGCGAGCAGGCGACATGGCCGAAGACCTTTGAAGGCGTCTCGAAGTAGACGGTCATGCCCGCGGGAACGGTGACTTCGCCGCCGTGTGAATCGTCCTTGACCAGCGTTGTGCCGTTGTATTCGACAATGGTGTCCCATCCGATGCGGGAGTAGATGGGAAAGAAGTCATTGCCATTCTTATTCTTCAGATAATTGAAGAGAAAGCGCTTGCTGATGGCTCCAGCCTGAAAGGCCCAGAAGACGCAGGCGTTATAGCAGTTAAAGGGCCGGTCTATCTTGTAGACGCCGCGGACTGCGTCTTCGGGCTCGAAGTTGACGTTGTTCCACTTCGGCATCTTGCCGATGTTGGTTTTCGCGTGGTTGGCGACGTAGGCCGCGTTGATGCCGGGAATGTTGAACCAGCTTTTGATCTCATCAATCAACGGGCGGTCGGAGCCTTCAGGAAGGTTCTTGATGCGCGCGACCTCGGCGGTGCGAAGGCCGGGATCGTTAATGAGCAGCAGCGCCAGAAGCATGAGGACGCGCTTGGCCCTGCGGCCGGCAGTGTTGAGCGGATTGCTGTGGCCGATGGAGAGCGCCTGGGAAATCGCGGCCTGGTTCGGCGCGGCGCGCAGGAGGCTTTGAATCTCGGTGAATTGAGGCGGCAGAACAGTGTTTTGCAGGTAATTCAGTGTGTCGGTCAAACGTTCAGCGTCGGTCTTCATGGATCGTCCTCATGGGGTTGATTTATGGGTGGTGGACAGGTCGCTCGGCAGGGTGAGTGGCGGAATCAGTTTGTCGCGCAGTATGAGCTCTCCGAACTCCGGCGATCAGCCTATCATGCGCTGTGCGGAACCAGAAGCAGCATCGGCTCCTTTCCAGCAGGTGAATCTCCAAATTGAAACGCTGCTGCCGCCGCCCGCACTACTGGTCAGCAAACTTGCGCGCCGCGTTGAAACCACTAACTCCGGCCCGAAAACAATTCACCGCTGAGACGACGAAGTATGCAATCCATTTTTCTGACTATTTTCGTTCTCCTATTGACCGGGTGTTCGCACCAAAAAACGACGAAGCGACCGGCTCAGCAACCGCAGGAGGCGGCAACCAACGCCCTGGGCGAGTTGCAGAGACTGGTAAATGAGCAAAACTACAAGAACCTTGGCTTTCAATCGATTGAGGAAGTAAAACGGGCCCAGTTCGGGCAGCCGATGTCCGTCTACTACCTCGGGCTTGAGAGGATGAAGGCGTATCAGACGGGTCAGGACCCGAACAGCCTGCTGACGCCGAGCGCGGAGACGATCTATCCGGTGACGGTGGGCGGCAACGTGCGGACCGGAGTGACGATCGTTCACAACGAGCAGGGGTATGAGTCTTCAAGCTTCGGCAATGCCGGCATCGTGCAGCGGCTGGCTGGATACCGCCAGGGTCCGGGAGAGTTTGCGGTGCGGATTCCGGCGTTCAACTTGTATTTTGTAGGCCGGCACGTGAATACGCATGTGTTGCTGGTGCCGATTGCGAATAATCCGCGGCTGAAGGCGCAGGCGGGCGAGGCTACGCCGCTTGAAGTGGTGGTCGACCAGTTGCGTCCGTATGTCGATTCGTATGACGGGCGGCCTGACCATGATTAACGGATAGAGTTTCAGACTTGCGGCTGCGCCTGAGGAGAGGGAGTCGCGAGACTGAAAGGCGCAGCGGCCTGGGGCTTCGGCGATGCAAGTTTACCCACGCCCCGGGCGGCTGCCGAGCTCAAGTAACCAAAAAAGTAGATGATTTTTTTGTAGATTCGACAGGAATGCTTCTCAAGGTGCAGCCTTCGGGCGTATTCTTCCGTCTACTCTTGTTAGTCGGATGGTTCTGTTTTGTAGAGCTGTCTGGGGTGACGATGAAGAAGATAGTCATTTTCCTGGCGTACAGTCTCGCTCTTACCCTGGTCTTGTATGAGATCGCGGACTACCTGACGCCGGGCTCGCCATCAGAAGGGATGACGCTTTTGCTTGCTGGTATTGCGATCGTGCTGGTGTGGGTGGCGCAATGCTCCATCCGCATCACTCGTCCCAAGAAGGACGGCGCGCAAACTGTGCACTAGGTCGCCTACGTTGCCAACAACTTTTCGGTGGTCTCTTCAAATTAAAACTGGTCAGACTGCGCTCTAACTGAGTCTCATTGCGCCTTCTTTTCGTTGTTGCTGCGGTCCTCGTCTGGTAATACGTGGTCGGGATCGACGACTACCGAGGCGATAGGCGTTTTGTTCTCAAGCGTCCAGGCATAGGTGCCTTTCGACAACCACGTTTCGACGGGCAGCTTTGTGCGGGTTTTGGCGCCGTCGGTGAAGGTGACCTCAACGGTGGTTGGCAGTACGAGCCGGCCGCGATTACTCAGGGTCACGACTGAGCCTTCGATTTTGTCGACGGCTACGTCGTATTTCCAGTTGTTCAGATACCAGCCCTGCCAGAACCAGCCGAGGTCTTCGCCGCCTTCGCTCTGCATCTCGCGGAAGAAGTCGGACGGCGACGGGTGCTTGTAGGCCCAGTCGCGGATGTACTTGCGGAAGGCCCAGTCGAAGCGGTCGGGGCCGAGGATTTGCTCGCGCAGCAGGACCATGCCGTAGGCTCCCTTGAAGTAGCTGACAGGATGGCCGAGTGCAAAGCCGTAGGAATCGGCTGTCGCCATGAGCGTTGGGGCGTCGGGGTTGTCGAGGACTTTGAGGATCATGTCGGGCGGCTCGCCGCCTGCGGAGTATTCGGAGTCGCGCTTGGGGCCGTACTTGCCGTTCGCGTAGGTGGCCGACTCGTCGATGTCGATGAAGGTGTTAAAGCCCTCGTCCATGAAGGCGTGGCGGCGCTCGTTCGAGCCGACGATCATGGGGAACCAGTCGTGGCCAATCTCGTGCGCGGTGACCCAGAAGAGAAAGTCGCCGTGGTCGGGGATGCCGTCGAAGACGATGCCGGGGTATTCCATGCCGGTGGAGAAGCCGGCGACGTTGATGGCTGCGGGCCACGGGTAGGGATACCACTGCTTCGAGAAGTGCTCGACCGTGTCTTTGACGTACTCGGTGGATTTATCCCAGGCGTCGGGGCCGACGCTCTCCGGCGGATAGACGCTCATGGCTAAGGACTTTTTGCCGTCGGGGAGGTTGATGCGTGCGGCATCCCAGACGAAGACGGGCGAGGCGCTCCAGGCTACATCGCGGGTGTGGTCCATGTGGAAATGCCAGGTCAGCGTGCTGCTCTGCCTGGGACGGCTGGCCGGATCGGCGACTTCGGCTGCGGTGCGGATGTAGACGGTCTTATCGCTGTTGCGGGCCTGATCGAGGCGGTCGATCTCGGTTTTGGTGAGGACGTCTTTTGGGTTCACGAGTTCGCCTGAGCCGGCGACGATCATGTTTGAGGGCACGGTGACGTAGTAGTCGAAGTTGCCGTATTCGAGGTAGAACTCGCTGCCGATGTAGGGCAGCGTGTCCCAGCCGCGCAGATCGTCATAGACGCACATGCGCGGATACCACTGCGCCATGTCGTAAATTTCGCCTTGCTTGGACATGCCCCACGAGGTGCGTCCGCCCCATACGCCGGGAATCTGGTAGTGGTACTGGATGTGGATTTTGAGCTGGCCGCCACGGGGTTTGAGCGGCTGATCGAGGCGTATCTGCATCCGCGTGTCGTTGATGATGTAGTTGGCTTTAGTGGTCTGCTTGCCGGATTCGATCTCTACAGAGTCGAAAACGTATCCCTCGGTCGAGGTGTTTTCGGTCGTGGCGCTGGGGGCGGGGTTGTTCCTGCGACGACGCATGAGTCCGCCGAAGAGCGCCTGACCGCGCGAATCTTTGCGGTAGATATTCTGTTCGAGCTGCACCCAGAGGCTGGGCAGCGTGTCCGGGCTGTTGTTGGTGTAGGTGATGGTCTCGGTGGTGCTCAGTTGCTTCGCCTGCGTGTCGAGGTTGGCGTGCAGCTCGTAGCTGGCCTCGTTCTGCCAGTAATTCGGGCCCGGAGCTCCGTTGCTGGACCGATAGGCGTTGACTGGGTCGGGCAGCGTCAGCGGCGCGAAGGTGATGCGCGGGTCGTAACCGGAAGACGCGGGACTGGAGGGCGCGGTCTGAGCGAGAGAAGCTGAGGCGGAGATGAGCAAAAGGCAGCGACACATCGAGCGGAGAAAGGATGGCACGTGAAACCCTTTCGTTCTGGAATCAATTGAGTATGGGAACTGCCGGATTACAGGTTAGTGACAGGATACATGGGTGAGCAGCGCTCCGATTGCTTTTCAGCAGCAACGGAGAACCAGCGGTGAATCGGAGCGCTTTCGCTCACTTGCTGATAGGGACGGTCTGACTTCGTCAATAGACGCAGAGTAGGGGCGCGCTATGGGATTTTTGTGTATCTAGGGATGATAGCTCTTCGCCATCTGGCCCAGACTCTGGCCGCGCTGGCGAAGAGCTATTGTCTTTGCTGCCTGGGTGAGATTGGCCTCGCTGCCGGCTGGGCCCTCGGCGACCTGGTGCCGCGCTATTGCCACGGCGTCGAGCAACTCGACGCTCTTCGCCGTCAGCTGCAGCCTTACTCCGCCGTGCTCTTCCAGGAGAGCCAGCTCCGGCCGTTCCATGGCCGTTCCATAAGGTGTGGTCTAAGAGACAAACCTGATTGAGTGCTCGACAATCACTGCAAACTCACGCTCCGGTTAACGCAAAAGACTACCTGGGAGTAATTGGTCGAGCCCAATCGACTTGACCCATCCCGTCACAACATCACGGTGACCGTTTTTACCTCCGTATACTGCTGCAGTGCATATTCGCCCATCTCCCTGCCTATGCCGGACTGTTTGAAGCCGCCGAAAGGCGCTGCGGCGTCGAAGACATCAAAACAGTTAATCCACACCGTACCCGCACGGACATTGTTTGCAATCGCGTGCGCCTTGCCAATGTCTCGCGTCCAAACGCCGGCTGCGAGACCATATGTTGTGTTGTTTGCCCTCTCTACGACCTCGTCGATGTCGTGGAACTTGATGATGCTCATCACAGGTCCAAAAATCTCTTCCCGGGCGATCTTCATTTCATCCTTTACGTTGGCAAACACGGTGGGCTCAATGAAGTACCCCCTATCTCCCACGCGCTTGCCACCGGTAAGTAATTCTGCGCCTTCGCACTTGCCGGAATCGATGTAGGACATGACCTTGTCAAACTGAATACTGTCGATTTGCGGCCCTTGCTCGGTAGTTGCGTCGAAGGGATCGCCTACCGTGCGACGGCTCGCGCGAGCAACACTTTTATCCACGAATTCGTCGTAGACTTTGTCTTCAACAAACAAACGCGAACCTGCGCAGCAAGCCTGCCCCTGATTGAAAAACAGTGCGAAATGACTGCCTTCAATCGCCTGGTCCATGTCGGCGTCGGCGAAAACGATGTTCGGACTTTTTCCTCCAAGTTCCAGACTGACGCGTTTGAGATTGGATCTGCCTGCTGCCTCCATGATGAGATGTCCCACTTCTCCCGAGCCGGTAAAGGCAACTTTATCGATGTCCATGTGATTGGCTATAGCCGCCCCGGCTGTCGGTCCATAACCAGGCAGGATGTTCACGACTCCCGGCGGAAAGCCGGCTTCTATAATCAGTTCACCAAGGCGTAGTGCGGTCAGCGGAGTCTGCTCAGCCGGTTTGAGCACGACGGTATTGCCCATGGACAGAGCCGGGCCAAGCTTCATGCCGTACATGAGAAGCGGAAAGTTCCATGGAGTGATCTGGCCGACAACGCCCACCGGCTCGTGCCTCGTGTAGCAGAAGTAGTCGCCATTGATGGGAATCGTCTTGCCATGGTTCTTGTCGGCCCATCCGGCGAAATAGCGGAAGTGGCCGACGATGAGCGGCACAGCCGCGTGCCGCGCCACAGTCAACGGCATTCCGTTATCGAGAGTTTCCAGGATTGCAAGCTCGTCGGCATTCTGTTCGACAAGATCAGCGAGCCGATTAAGGAGACGTCCGCGTTCCGATGCGTTGGTTTTCCGCCATGGGCCTCGTTCAAAGGCGTTTCGAGCCACTTTGACTGCCTTGTCAACGTCCGCGGCATCGGCCTCTGATATTTGTGCAAGCTCCTCACCTGTCGCCGGGTTGAAGGTGGAAAATGTCTTGCCCGATTCGCTGGGAACCCACTCATTGTTGATAAGGAGTCTGGTTTCCGTGTCGATGGCTCTGGACTCCGGGATACTGGACGTTAGGGTGGCCATGGAATTTTCTCCTTTTAAAAACGTTCCAAATTTTGATGGAAGCTCAAGTTATTGGCGCGAACGCGTGTTCCTCCGCGCGAAGCGCGCGCCGCTGGATTTTTCCGGTTGGGCTTTTGGGTAACTCGGCCTGAAAAATGACGCTTTCCGGCGTCTTGTAGTCCGCCAACCTTTCTCGGGCGAATGCAATCAACTCGGCCTCCGTGACTGCCTGCCCTGATCGCAAGGCAACAAAGGCGACCACGACTTCTCCCCAGAGATGATCCGGTCGGCCCACAACGCCCGCTTCAGATACCGCCGGATGCTGGTAAAGGACGGCTTCGACTTCCTGCGGGGAAATATTGCTACCGCCGCGTATGATGATCTCTTTCTTGCGTCCTACAAACCAATAGAAGCCGTCCGCGTCACAACGAGCCAAATCTCCGGTATGGAACCAGCCGTTCCGGACAGCCGCCGCTGTGGCGTCCGGATCCTGCCAATAGCCGATCATGAGGTGCGGGCCCTGAACGCAGATCTCCCCCACTTCGCCGGATTTCACATCGCGACCATCGGGATCAAGCAACCTAAACCCGATCCCTTCGCCAGGACGACCAATGGAACCAACTCTAACGTCACCTGGTCGATTCCAGGCGGCAGGGGCGATCTCTGTCATGCCGTAGGCTTCAGAAACAGGTCCGAAAACGGTCTGAAAAGCATCCTGAAGCGCAGCCGGCACGGAGTCTCCGCCGCAAAAATAGAATCGACCAGAGGCCACATCAAATTGCATATCGCTTTGCGCCTGAAGCAAACCGTGGAACATCACGGGAAGCCCCATCGTGTAGGTGCAACCCGATCGCGCATAGGCTTGCAGGACGCTTCTGAAATCGAAGGGCTGCGTGATGACAACCGTTGCCCCGTTGAGCAAACCCGAAAGATACACCATCCCAAATCCAACCAGGTGCGTCATCGATGACATCACGACAGCCACCTGGTCCTGATCGAGCCGCATGTCATGCATGGCGTGCGCTGTCTGAGCAAGACTCTCATGCGAATGCACGACGCCCTTTGGGCGGGCAGTCGTACCAGAGGTATACAGAATTGCCGCAACCTGATCGGGCGCAATCTCTGGAAGAGGAACGGAACCAGCCGGGTTATGCAGTAGATCGTCAAAAGAACTGGCCTGGTTACCTTGCGGGCCACCTGTGAGGTAGCGGAACTCTATCGCGGCAATTGCTGGACATGATCTCGCTACCTCCGTATAAAGATCGGGCTGGCCTACGTAACACGCCGATCCGCTATGCCGAAGAATATAGTCGATCTCCGGCCCCTTCAATCGCGTGTTGATGGGTACGGCAATCCCTCCCGCTTTCAGACACCCGTAATAACCTAGGGCGAGTTCCGGCCCGTTCATAAGGTGGAACGCGACCCGGTCCCCTGGTTCTAATCCTGCCGCCAACAAATTGCTCGCTACGTTATTGGTAAGTTCGTCAAACTCCGCATAAGTCCACGATTGCTCGCCAAATACGATGGCTAGCTTCTCAGGATTCCGAGTTCGGGAGCGGTTTAAACCTGCGGTCAGCGACATCTTGCACCGGAATTAGTCTGCTGCACCCGGCAGTGATCGGCAAGTTTGAAACGGTTTCAAGCACTGGGCAAATTATCCTGAAACGGTCGCCGAATAAGCGATTCGCGGTAAGCCTAGTCTTTCGAGAAGAGAGTGAAAACGGCTGTCCTGCCGCAACGGGTCGAATCGTGGATCAGTGGCCAGATACATGAGCCAGCCTGCACGCTCATCGTAACTGTGCTCCAGCCAGTCAAAAACTTTCTCATCGCCTAATCCCAGATAGATCAGTACCCGTCCATAAGGTGACACGTAACGGTGCTGGGCAAGATTATCTAACTCACCCAGCAGCAAATGGGCGTCTCTCGTTCGTCCGGTCAGCGCGTAAGCGCGCCCCAGCGCTCCGATGGCGGATGGAACATTGTCTGAAACTGCCTTCGCACGTTCAAAACAGGCGATTGCGTCTTCATAATTCCCGCGCGCTTCATGGCAACGCCCGAGGCCGACGATCGCCCGCCAGAAATTGGCATCCAGTTCCAACGCGCGGCGGCACTCGATCTCCGCCTCGACAACGCGGCGCGCCATGAGCAGCACTGCGGCCCTGCTCGCGGACACGAAGAGAGATAGCGGATCGAGTCGTTTTGCGTCGTCGAGCATGCTGAGCGCCTCTTCAATCCGGGCCATCGGCAAAAACACAAACATGGCGAATAGATGACCCGAGAGTTCGCTTCGGGGTTGAGCGTGGAGAGCCCGCCGGAACAGCGTTTCAGCCTCGCACCATTTCCACTCGAACATGGCCTTGGTGCAAGCCGAAACTGACAACGCATCTCCCTCGCAATCATCCATCTCAAGTGCGTGGGCCGCCGCTTTCTGGGCCTTGGGCATCGTATCGAGCGGAGCATCCATGGCAAACAAGCCAAGATAGAGCCATGCCACTGCCATTCCGCTGAATGCCGGAGCGAATCCGGGACTGCGCGCAGAAGCCTCTTCAAAGCACTCGATGGCCCGGTGAAATTCCTCTCTAGTTTGGCGATTCAGGTGATGCCGGCCTCGAAGGTACCATTCGTACGCTTCGAAATTACCAGCGTTGTTAGCCACAAAAGCTCGTGGTTGGTCTGCAACACCAACGCGGAGCATGTCTGCAATCGCGAGGGCGATCTCATCCTGTACCGCGAACAAGTCCTCAAGTTTGCGCTCGTAACGCCGCGACCATAACTGATACCCGTCCGAAGTACTGGCCAGTTGCACTGTCACGCGTAGCGCTTCCCCCGACTTACGGACACTTCCTTCAAGAACGAAACCGACATTCAGCGCCCGGCCGATCTCCCGAACGTCGGCATTCCTGTGTTTGAGTGCAAAAGCAGATGCGCGAGCGACTACTCGCAGTCCCCGAATGGAGGAAAGCGCATGGATTATCTCTTCGGTGAGACCGTCGCTGAAATAGGCCTCCGGAGCGGGGCTGAGATTAGAGAATGGTAGAACCACTATGGAAGGTTCAGCAGAAGAGGTAGCAACAGGCACGAGCGGCACAGGTTGAATCGAAGCTTCACAAAAGACGGGCGTATAACTCCCCTTCGGTAGGTCGATTACTAGAGGATCCGCGGAGCCTTCGGAAAAGTAATATTCCCGAAGTTTTGTCCGCAACCGGGTGGCGTCTACTCTGACAACGGCAGTGGTTCGAGGATCAAATTCGCCTTGTCCGGCATAGAGTTCGATTCCAATGGTTATCTCTTTTAGGTGTTCGTTCGGAGAGGTTAAAGTGTGCTCGACAACAAATTCCAGGAAGCGTCGCATTCGTTCGGCATTCGCAAAGGCAGTGCTCGTGAGAACCTTGTGAAGTTGCGTTCTGATCTGGTCTGGTGGTTGAGACCACATAAGTGACGACAGTTTACTGCAAATGTCGCGCCGCGATGCCGGCGCCGATTAAGTCGATCGATCTACCAGCATTCACCACCTGTGGGCTTGATATTTCTTGTCTCATATCGTCTTTGGCCTTTCACTGCAAATCTCAATGAGGTTGCACAGTGTTCTTCGCGTCTACCTTCCCGGCGATGCAGTTCTCAATGGCAGCTGGAAGAAGCCGCAGATGCAGCCTGTCCAGAACAATCCTTAGCTACCGAGTAGTTTGCTATTCGGTCAGAGGCGCCTTACGCGCGACCGTACTGACGGATTTGCCGCGTTCTCAGTTGACGACAAATCTCTAGTGGCCTGTCGCAGAGATTTCGTTACCGCTCCTTAAGCGCTGGAATCCGTTCTTGCGTGGAACCGTCATAAGGATTGTCTGTCTGGTGTCCTTGCGCTACTAACGTTTTCCCTGCGACAGGCCACTAGTGCCGTATCGACAGTGCTCGGCAGGCAGAGTTTGGCCTGCAGAAGATTTTGGAGCGAGCATTGTGGATATTGGCTTAGAGGTGCAAGACGGATACCAATTTGGGCGCGACAATATTTTGAAAACCCCGCGCGAAATCTGTGCGTCGCCGACCTGACGAACACTTTGTCGACCCACCACGTTCACCTCAGCTACGCTTGTCCAGTCTCATGACATTCTTTACACATTGTTCCGGAGAACACTCACTAATTGCTTCAAGAAACAGAACATTGTAGAGTCAAGTCATCCCCTCCAAGCCCCCTGACCGAGGTTCTGGCGAAAACGCCTGAATCCGAATGAGATAATGGAATAAGCGTAATTTCGCGGCGTTCGCGTGCCTGCGCGCATCAGGAATATATGACGAAAAATCACCCACATCCTCTGCAAAAGGTCCTCGAGAATCGAATCGCCATCATCGATGGAGCGATGGGCACGACGATCCGCACCTACGGGATGAAGGAAGCCGATATCCGCGGGGAGCGCTTCAAGGACTCGAAGAAAGACCTGTTGAACAACGGCGATCTTTTCTCGCTCACGCAGCCCAAGATGATCGGCGATATCCATCGCCGGTTTCTGGAGGCCGGGGCGGACATTATCGAGACCAACACCTTCGGCGCGACCAGCATTTCGCAGAGCGAATTCTTCGTGGACGATCCGCGCGAGCATGGAGGCAGGAAGGATCCGGCGTTCTATCAGAAGATCATCGACGATCCATTCCTTAACGATCTGGCCTGGGAAATCAATGAGCAATCGGCGCGGCAATGCCGCGAGTGGGCGGATCGCGTCGCCAACGAGACAGGCCGTCCACGATTCGTAGCGGGCGCGATTGGGCCATTGACTGTCTCTCTTTCAAATTCGCCGGACGCCGATGACCCGGGCTTTCGCGTGGTCACATTCGATCAGGTGAAAGCAGCCTATGCGCAGCAGGTGCGCGCTCTCATCGCGGGGGGAGCTGACCTTCTGCTGATTGAAACGATCTTCGACTCGTTGAACGCCAAGGCGGGGCTTGTCGCTATACGCGAGGTGTTCGACGAGGATGGCACGGAACTGCCGGTGATGATTTCGGCGGCGGTGGGGCGTGGTGGCGAGACGATGATCTCGGCACAAACGGTTGAGGCATTCTGGAATGCGGTTCAGCACGCTAAGCCTCTGTCGGTGGGGCTCAACTGTTCGCTTGGTCCCGATTTGATGTATCCGTTCCTGGAGGAACTCTCAGAAAAAGCGGATGTGGCGATCTCGTGTTATCCGAACGCCGGTTTGCCAAACCCGCTTTCGCCGACTGGTTTCGATCTGGAGCCGCCAGACATGGCGCGTTATCTGGGCGACTTCGCCCGGGCAGGACTGATCAATATCGCCGGCGGATGCTGCGGCAACACACCGGAGCACATCGCGGCCATCGCGAAAGCGCTGGAAGGGCGGCCTCCGCGAAGACTGCCCCAGCTTGCTCTATCCGGCGTTTACGGGAGCGAAATCGTAGCATGAGTGTGCTCGAAAGCGTGAGTGTGGCCGCGGCCCTGGAAACGAAACCTCTCCGTCTGTCCGGATCGCAACCCTTTACCCAACAGGCGAATGTCTACATCATGATCGGCGAGCGGACCAATGTGGCCGGTTCGCCGAAGTTTGCCAAGCTCGTCAAGGAGGGCAGATACGAGGAAGCGGTAAGCGTGGCCCGGCAGCAGGTGGAGAACGGGGCGAACGTCATCGACATCTGCATGGATGAAGGCATGATTGATGGCGTCGCGGCGATGTCGCGCTTCCTGCAGTTGCTGGCGAGCGAGCCCGAAGTCGCCAAAGTTCCCTTCATGATCGACTCGTCGAAATGGGAAGTCATTGAGGCGGGGCTCAAGTGCCTGCAGGGCAAGGGCATCGTGAACTCGATCTCGCTGAAAGAAGGCGAAGACAAGTTCCGCAAAAACGCCGCCACTGTGCTCAAGTACGGCGCGGCGGTTGTCGTGATGGCCTTCGACGAACAGGGGCAGGCCGCGACTCTCGAAGACAAGATTCGCATCTGCGAACGCGCCTATCGGATTCTGGTCGATGAAGTCGGTTTCCCGCCCGAAGACATTATTTTCGATCCGAACATCCTCACCGTCGCTACGGGCATGGAGGAGCACAACAACTACGCGGTGGACTTTATCAACGCCACGCGCTGGATCAAGGCCAACCTGCCGCACGCCAAGGTGAGCGGCGGCGTCTCGAATATCTCGTTCAGCTTTCGCGGCAACAACAAGGTCCGCGAGGCCATGCACTCCGCGTTTCTTTACCACGCTATTGCGGCGGGTATGGACATGGGCATCGTGAATGCCGGTCAGCTTGAGATTTACGAGGAGATTGAGCCGGAGCTGAAGGTGCTGGTCGAGGACGTGCTGCTCAACCGCCGTCCTGATGCGACAGAGCGCCTGGTGGAATACGGAGAGATGCTGAAGGCCGCGGGAGCAGGCGCGGTCGTGAGCGAAAAGAAAGCCGAAGAATGGCGTAATGGCACAGTCGAAGAGCGCCTTTCTCACGCACTGGTCAAGGGCATCGACACATACATTGACATTGATACCGAGGAAGCCCGCGCCAAGCTGGGCCGTCCTTTATTGGTGATTGAAGGCCCTCTGATGGATGGTATGGGCGTGGTCGGTGATCTCTTCGGAGCCGGGAAGATGTTCCTGCCGCAAGTGGTCAAGTCGGCCCGCGTGATGAAAAAGGCCGTGGCGTATCTGACCCCGTACATGGAGGCTGAAAAGGCGGCAATGGCTGCGGCTGGCGAAGTCGTCAGAACGCAGGGCAAGATCGTGCTCGCAACAGTGAAGGGTGACGTTCACGACATCGGCAAGAACATTGTCGGTGTCGTTCTCGCCTGCAACAATTACGAAGTCATCGACATGGGCGTGATGGTGCCCGCGGAAAAGATCCTCGAACGAGCCAAAACGGAGAAAGCGGACATGATCGGCCTCAGCGGTCTGATCACACCGTCGCTCGATGAGATGGTGCATGTGGCTCGCGAGATGGAGCGCCAGGGTTTCAAATTGCCCCTGCTCATAGGCGGGGCAACTACCAGCCGCGCACACACGGCCATCAAGATTGCGCCTCACTACAGCGAGCCTGTCGTTCACGTGCTAGACGCCAGCCGAGCGGTGCCTGTAACGACCAGCCTTTTGAGTGACGAGAACAAATCAGCCTTCGTGGAACAACATCGCACCGAATACGCAGCGGTCCGGAAATCACACTCTGCGCCGCGTCAGAAGGTCGTTCCCATCGGGACTGCTCGCGCTAGACGGACTCCCATTCAGTGGCGTGCGGAAGACATACCCCAGCCGGCGTTTACTGGAGTACGAGTACTCGACAACTTTCCTCTGGCGACGCTGCGCGAATTTATCGATTGGTCGCCCTTCTTCCACACCTGGGAGCTGAAGGGTGTTTACCCGCGTATCCTCGACGACGAGAAGCAGGGAGAGCAGGCGCGCCAGATATTCAAAGACGCCAATGCTCTACTGGATGTCATTATTGAAAAGCAACTGCTCACCGCGCGTGGCGTCTATGGCTTCTTTCCCGCCAATGCGGTGGGCGACGATGTCGAACTCTACACGGATGGCGCACGCGAAAACGTGTTGGAGCGCTTCCGATTCCTTCGCCAGCAGGCAAACAGGGAGGGCAGCGAGCCTTGCCGATCGCTCGCCGACTTTATCGCACCAAAGGAAACAGGGCTGCCCGATTCGATCGGTGCTTTCGCGGTAACCTCGGGCATTGGCCTGAAAGAGCTGTGCGATCGCTTCAAGGCAGAGCATGACGACTACAACGCGATCATGGCGGAGGCCGTCGCTGATCGCCTCGCGGAAGCCTTTGCCGAATGCCTGCATAAGCGGGTGCGGGACGAATGGGGTTACGGTTGCCAGGAAAATTTGAGCACCGCCGAGATTATCCATGAGAAATATCGGGGCATCAGGCCTGCCGCCGGTTACCCAGCGTGCCCGGATCACACGGAGAAGGGCACGCTCTGGCGTCTGCTCGATGTGCAGGCAAATACCGGAATGGTGATTACAGAGTCGTTTGCCATGTGGCCCGGCTCGAGCGTCAGCGGACTCTATTTCGCCCATCCGGAATCGCGCTACTTCAGTCTCGGCAAGATCGACCGCGATCAGGTCGCCGACTATCACGAACGAAAGGGCATGAGCATGGCTGAGGTCGAGCGGTGGCTCGGGCCTAACCTGAATTACGACCCTGTGGAATAGCTCCAAGCCTGCTGTGGTATCAACAGACAGGCGGCCTGCATCTCATCATCTCGGCAGCGGTGGATTCCCATGCACCCATACAGGAGGGGAGAGAAGGAATGGCACTTCTGGACATAGCATTTCGCGCAGCACAAAAGGGGCGCAAAATGGCCGGGCTGCCGGGCCATGAGATTCGCACTGAAATGTTCGAACTCGCCCCCGCAGAGAAAGTTCGCTTGTCGGCTGAGGCCGGTGATGGGCTAGCCAAGTTGTTCTACACTCATCGAGGCCGGATCGTTTACAAGTGGGTCCATTATCTCGCCATCTACGAGCATCATTTTGCGGCTTACAAAAATACGCCGATGAGAATGCTTGAAATCGGCGTCTTTAAAGGTGGATCACTGGAGCTGTGGCGAGAGTATTTCGGCGCGGATGCCACCATTTTCGGGATCGACATAAACCCGGCATGCGCTACCTACGTAACGCCGCCAAACCAGGTGCGGATTGGCTCTCAGGATGACGCGCAGTTCCTGCAATCGGTTGTAGCTGAAATGGGCGCCCCGGACATCATCCTCGATGACGGTTCCCATTTCGGACGGCACCAACGCGCCAGCTTCGAGACACTTTTCCCGCTTTTGAAAGAGGGCGGGCTATATGTCATCGAAGACTTGCATGCTTCCTATTGGCCCGGGTTCTGGGAGGGAGGCTATCGGCGCAAGGGCACGATGATCGAACGCATCAAGGATATGATCGATGACATGCATGCCTGGTACCACATGAAGGGCTCTACGACCCCGGCGCGGGACTATATCCGTGCCATTCATATTTATGATTCAATCGTTGTCATTGAAAAGCAGAAGATCAACCGGCCTGCACACGTTCAGATCGGATAATTTGTACTCGCATTAACAGTAAGAATCGGAATGAATGGTGTGATGCCTTACACTTGGGCTTGAGGAGACTGTCGTGGAAATGATCGCAAGCAAGTTCTTTGTTCAGGCAGACGAGCGGATTGAGCGCTATAACCTTTTGAAGCATCCCTTTTATACTGCGTGGACGGCGGGCGAACTGACACGCGAAGACCTGCGCGAGTACGCCGCCGAATACTGGCATCATATATCCGCTTTTCCCTCTTATCTGAGCGCGCTGCATTCCCGTCTGGAAGATGGGGCGACACGGCGTATGGTCGCGACCAATCTTGCGGACGAAGAAGGCATTGACTCTCCCGATGGCCGCGCGCACAGCGATCTTTGGATGGATTTCGCCAAGGGCATGGGCGCCAGCGAGGTCGAAGTAAAAACACGTGCGCTGCAGCCGGAAACGGAGCGGCTGATTTCCTCGTTTGAACGCGTTGCTCGTGAGGGCAGCACAGCCGCCGCACTGGCGTCTTTCTATGCTTATGAGTCGCGCGTTCCGGCGATTGCCAAAGAGAAAGCTGCGGGATTAAGGGAACACTACGGCGCGGATGCGGCCACGACCCGCTACTTCACGCTTCATCAGACGGCCGATGTTCTTCACGCTGATGTCTGGCGCAAATTGATCGCAAACGAACTGGCCAAAACGCCGGAAGCCTCCGAGGAGGCACTCGACGCAGCTGAGCAGACTGCGGCCGCGCTCTGGTCGGCACTGGATGGAGTTGAGCGGAATCGTCAGGCACGTAAAGAGCTTGCGACTACCCACGCTTAGATACAAAACAAAAAACGCGAGGGCGTGAATTGGACTCACGCCCTTTTCATTTTTGCGGCGATGTCTGGCTTTGGGACGAAGTGCGGCGCTTGCGCAGGACATCGAATGCCTGGGGCAACGACGTATGAATGCGGGTCTTGCAGTTCTTGCAGCGGATAGGGTATTTGAAGGCCGCAAGTAATGGGACATCCCGCAAGCGAAGCCTGGAGAGACGAAATTTATCGGTATAGCAATCAGGACACAGCATGGCACTATTACCAAAAACCATAAGACTTTAGATGCCGCGCTTGGCTCTATTATTGCCCAATAATCAGAGAAATTCCCAGCGCAACTTTTTACACAATATGGAACCCATTCTGGGGTACTGTATCTCTACAGTCGCTTCACCAGGAGGCCTCTATGGTCTGGGACGTTGCGTTTACGTGCGATATTTGCGGAAAAAAGAAGGGTGAAGCCAATCACTGGTGGATGGTCATGCTAGGCGATGTACCGTGTTTTGACGAGGGCCAGCCTGCTCAACGATTTACTTTGCTGCCGTGGAACATGGCCGAAAGCCGTAACCCTGACATGTACCACCTTTGCGGGCAGAGTTGCGCCATGACAGCGATGGAGCGCTTTATGACCCATGGCTCGATTGAGTCGGAGCTGGCAGCACAGTCGCGCCGCTAAAGCGAGATCATAGTTGCTGTAATGTGCCAAGGCGGAGCCTGAACCAAGCTTGAGCATCTTGGACATAGGCGAGAAAAATGTCTGCGTCTGTGGGCTCCTCAATGGTCATCGTCGCGATTCCGGAGTGAGACGGCTCTTCGGTCCGGGCTTGTAGCGCGCCCGCTCAGGCTCCCCGCTCGCTTGCCGCTGGCGGAAGATCTTCTCCACATACCCGAGACTCACGCCGAACACCGCCGCCAGCGTCCGGAAGCTGCCATGCCCCTTGGCGTGCGCCTCAAATATCTTGCGCCGCAGGTCATCGTCGTAGGCTCTCGCCATCCTCGTCTTCGCCGCAGAGTCTGGTCTTCTCTACATTACACCATCATTGGTATTACTTTAGCTGCGCAGCATTCTCGCCCAAGGGCAGAAAATATTGCGTGCCCTTGATCGGCTCCGACAGCCGCTTCATGAGCAGCTTCAGGTCCTTGTTATTGTTTACAAAGTCAATGTCCGAAGTATTCACGATGAGCAGGTCGCTGGCCGTGTAGTGAAAGAAGAAGTGCTCGTATGCAGCGGCGATCTGCTCGATGTAGGCATCGCTGATCGCTCGCTCACCAGCGACACCCTTGCGTTTGAGTCGCTGCTTCAGTACTTCTGGTGTGGCCTGCAGATAGATGACGAGATCAGGCGTTGGGATTTGTTCGCGGAACATCTGGTAGTAGCGGTTGTAAAGCGCCAGTTCAATATCGCTGAGATTGACGTAAGCGAAGAGCTTGTCCTTTTCGAAGATGTAGTCTGCTACGACGGGCTCGTCGGCGTTTTTGACCTGACGGAGCTGCTCGTAGCGCTCGGCGAGGAACCACATCTGCGCGGCGAAGGCCATGCCGGGCTCAGCACGGTAGAAGCGGTCGAGAAAGGGATTTTTCTCCGGCTCGACAATGTGCTTGGCATGCAGAGTCTTCGCTAAGTGATCTGCCAAAGATGACTTGCCGACGCGGATCGGTCCTTCTACGGCGATAAAACGGGGTTGTTCGAAAAGCTTGGCCATCCCAGTCAACCTAAAAGCGAATGAAATACGAAACTATCATGCTTCCTGCTGGCGCGCCACCGGCAGGTTCCGAAGTCGGCAACAAGCTAAACTAAAGCCGATGCTTGCCACTCTCGCCACCGCCGGAGCCGCGGCCACGCTAGCCGCAGGCGGATATGCTTATGCCGCTATGTGGCCCACTTCGCAAATCTTCGGTCCCGCGATCGTTGGAGGCCCCGATCCGCGTGAATTTGCGCTTACCTATGACGACGGCCCAAACGATCCGTACACGCTCCAACTAGTGGACGTGCTCGCCGAGAACAACGTCCGCGCCACCTTCTTCCTGATCGGTCGCTTCGTGCGCCAACGGCCGGAGATTGTCCGCGCGATCCGCTCCGCAGGACACCTTGTCGGCAACCATACCACGACTCATCCCGTGCTCTTGTTTCAATCTCCCAGACGCGTGCGCGAAGAACTGGCTGGCTGCAATGCGGCGATCGAAGATGCTCTCGGTGAGGCGGTGCAATACTTTCGTCCTCCGCACGGGGCGCGGAGACCAGACGTGCTGCGTACCGCGCACGATCTAGGCCTGACTCCGGTGCTGTGGAATGCAATGGGTTATGACTGGAAGCCGACGACGGCAGAGCAGGTGTTGGCGAATTTGCAGCGGGGCATCCGGCACAATCGGCGGCGCGGTGCAGGATCCAATCTCCTGTTGCATGACGGTGGGCAGGCAGGGATCGGACAGGATCGCGGACACTCGGTGGCAGCTACGGCCCGGCTGCTGGAGAACACGCGTGGCGAGTCGATTCGGTATGTCACTGTGGATGCGTGGGGATGAATTAACTTCGAGTCTCGGCGACGACGGCGAACGCTTTCCTCGCTGCTGCGACTGTGTCCGCCACGTCGTCCATATTGTGAGCGGTGCTGAGAAATGCCGCTTCATATTGCGAGGGCGGGAGCCAAACGCTTTGATCGAGCATGGCGCGATGGAAGTGCGCGAAGGCTGCTGTGTCTGAAGTCGATGCAGAGTCAAAATCAGTGACGCGGTTGGCAGTGAAGAACCAGGTGAACATCGCTCCGATACGGTTCGTCGTGACCGATATGCCTGCTTTCGCTGCTTCGACAGCTACTCCATCAGCCACAGCGGCGCTTAGGGCTTCGAGCTTTGCGTAGACATCGCTGCGGTGATCTTTCAAATAGCTCACTGTTGCGATGCCTGCGGCCATGGCCAGCGGATTGCCGCTGAGTGTCCCGGCCTGGTAGACGGGGCCGAGCGGGGCGAGCATGTCCATGATCTCGGAGCGCGCACCGAAGGCGCCGCAAGGAAGGCCGCCGCCGATAATCTTGCCCAATGTTGTCATGTCGGGCTGGATTCCGTAGAGTTCTTGCGCACCGCCGTATGCTATGCGAAAGCCAGTCATCACCTCGTCGAAGATGAAGAGGGCGTGCTCCTGTTTTGTGATTTTGCGCAGCGCTTCGAGGTATCCATCTTCAGGTGGAACGCAGCCCATGTTGCCTACGACCGGCTCGAGAATCACGCAGGCGATCTGACCGCGATGCGCGGCGAAAGCCACTTCCACGGCGGAGATGTCGTTGAAGGGCAAGGCGAGGGTGAAGTGCGCGACTTCGTCGGGCACACCAGCAGAACCGGGGATACCAAATGTTGCCAAGCCTGATCCTGCTTTTACCAGCAGGCCATCGGAGTGGCCGTGATAGCAGCCCTCGAACTTAATGATGTAGTCGCGTTTGGTGAATGCGCGGGCAAGACGAATTGCCGACATGGTTGCTTCAGTTCCGGAGCTAACAAAGCGCAGCTTTTCAATCGATGGGTATGCGTCAACGACTAACTCGGCGAGATCGCCTTCTGCCGGAGTCGATGCCCCGAAGCTGGCGCTTTTCGCTGCCGCTTGCTGGATGGCTTCGACAACTGGCGGAAAGGCGTGGCCCAAGATCATCGGTCCCCAGGAACCGAAGTAATCGAGATAGCGGTTGCCGTCCACGTCCCATAAGTAAGCGCCTTCGCCTTTCACTGCGAATGGCGGATTACCACCAACGGCGCGGAAGGCACGTACGGGCGAGTCGACACCGCCAGGCAGAAGCTTCTCGGCGCGGAGTTGGAGTTCGGCGGAACGATGGAGCTGCCTTTTCTGCATCATTGACCAGTATAGGGCGCAAACGAAAAAGCCTCTCGTGGAGGAGAGGCTTTTGGTCTTGGGATTTTAAGCGGATTACATTGCTTCCGCTAAACGTGGAAGCAAGCCGGCGTGGCTGGTCTCATAAAGTGCCAGCAGGCGCCTTGTCATCAGATAGTAAGAGGACGCGGCTTGATGAATGTAAAAGGGTGCGCGGAGCTGTGAGCGGCGAATCATCATATCGACACGCAGCCGGAAGATGGCCCGCTTGAGTTGTATTGCGTCATGGCGCATCCGCTCAGTGACGATCACACCTTCTTCGAAATTCCAGCGCTGTACATATGCTGCGAGCGCGATGAGCAGGTCTGCGTTATTACGCATCCGTCGCAGACCCTCTTTGCCGCCGATCAAGCCCCAGAGGTGTTCCGGCTCAAGTTGGAGCTGGTTAGCCTTTGGCTGCAGGTTATCGAGCGCGACAATCTCAAGTCCGCGGGCATGCATAGGCTGCATGCGCGAAACAATATCATCCCACGTGGTGGAGCGCAGGCGACCGGCGCTGATTTGCGAATAAATCAGACCGCCAGCGAGAAGAACCAGGAATAAGACGAGTAACAAAATGGGTGTCACGGCCAGCTCTCAGCGTAGATTTTGAGCACTGCTAACCTGGGTAGAATCGTATTGAACTTTTGAGTGTAAGGCAACAAGATATTTTTGCATATCTTCGGAAAGCGGACGGCGTTCCGGTTCCGGGAGCCAGAAGGTGATGGTCCAGTAAATAACCGCACTTATATAGGAGAAGGTGCGAATGTGTTCAAGTGTCATGAAATCATGCTGATGCGTGGCGCCGTAGTAACTGTGCGCCACGTCCACGATCGCCGATACAAGAGCCCAGGCGGTCAGGCCCTGACCCAGGCCCATGACATGGTTTCTCCACACCAGACCGAGTCGCTGAGCTGCAAGCATGGTAACCAGAAACAGCTCACAAAAAATCAGGCTGGTAAATAAATACGCCCGGATGCCCCAGGAAAAAATAGACTTGGGGACTGAAGGATGAACGGCAAAGGTGAGACCGGCCGCGATCAGCGCTCCCACGAGCCCCGCGATCAGGAATCCCACACGTTTGTCACGCACAAGGGTTCCGGTAGGCTGGAGCACAACGCGGGCCACCTCGAAGATGAGCGCAATCTGCAGAAGGAAATCAATCGCGAAGGTGATCCAGTAGACAGTCGCATAGAGCTGAGTGTCATAGCGGTACACCAGGAACACGACTATATTTTCGACGACGTAGTATCCAATCAGCGTAGTAAATACGGGGAACTGCAGCCATCGCCTGCGAAAAAGCAGGACAAAAAACAAAAGAAGATTGCCTGCGAAACTCGCCGCCCACAACGCATTGTCTAATAGCGACGCTTTCATAGAGGCATCTTAACCGCGTTATCGTCAGTTCCCCGAAAATAAATACAAAGAGGTTCTCGCTTACCCATTGTTACCGATGCCGATGGGGCTGGGGATTCCACCGCCGGGACCGAACGCAATGCCGTCTCTACCAATACCGATCGGGCTGGGGATGCCGCCGCCGGGACCAAACGCAATGCCGTCTCTACCAATGCCGATGGGGCTGGGGATACCACCGCCAGGGCCAAACACGATGCCGTCTCTACCAATACCGATGGGGCTGGGAATTCCGCCGCCGGGACCGAACGCAATGCTGTCTCTACCAATACCGATCGGGCTGGGGATTCCGCCCCCGGGGCCAAACGCGATGCGGTCTCTACCAATGCCAATAGGGCTGGGGATTCCACCGCCGGGGCCAAACGCAATGCCGTCTCTACCAATACCAATCGGGCTGGGAATTCCGCCCCCGGGGCCAAACGCGATGCCGTCTCTGCCGATGCCGATGGGGCTGGGGATTCCACCGCCGGGACCGAACGCGATGCCGTTACCGATACCGATGGGGCTGGGGATGCCGCCGCCGGGGCCAGACGTAGTAGCGGCAACGACAGGCAGGACAGCAACAGACAGCAAGGAGGCGAGAATCGCAGAACGAGAAAAAGTCAACATAGTCAGAGGGGCTCCGGAAGGCGCAGGAAGCGCTGCAATAAGCGTATCCGTTAGATGTACTTACGCGAAATATTTTCTTCAGTTTTATTGATTTTCACCAAAGAATGTGCATTCCCTACAACCGAGTATTTTGCGGCTCTGTGAGATGGAGAAAGTTTCGCTAATTCCCTATGGAAGTAGGGTGCGCTGGAACGTTTCCATAGTCTGAATTTCGGAAGGCTTTCCAGGAATCGCGTACTCCCAAACTGGCGTGCCCAGCCAACTTTTCGAGGTTTGTGCCAACACCGGAATACAGAGCACTTCAGGGCTTTGTCTGGCATCGGGTTCACGCGCCGGAATGCTAAACTGGCTCTTTCCAAACCTAACGTCGAACGAAAAACGGAAACACTTTGTCAGAGCAAAAATCCATCACAAAATCTCCGGTGACCTATGCCGATGCCGGGGTCGACATCACGAGCGGCGACCGCGCCAAGCAACGCATCAAGTATCTGGCTCAAAAGACCTTTACCCGGAATGTGCTGAGTGAAATCGGCGGCTTTGGCGGCCTTTTCAAGCTGGATACGACGAAATATCAGCAGCCCGTGCTGGTTTCAAGTGCCGATGGTGTGGGAACAAAACTCAAAGTCGCTTTCGAGTTGGGTGTTCACCACACAGTGGGCGCTGATCTGGTAAATCATTGTGTGAACGACATTGCTGTACAGGGTGCCGTGCCTCTGTTTTTCCTCGACTATCTCGCTACTGGACGTCTCGACGGAGTAGTAACCGAAAAGATCGTCAGCGGCCTTGCGGATGCATGCCGCGCGAATGGATGCGCGCTGATCGGCGGAGAGACGGCGCAGATGCCGGGCTTCTACTCTGACGGGGAATATGATCTGGCCGGCTTCATCGTCGGTGTCGTCGAGCGAGAGAAGATCATTACCGGCGCGAAGATTCAGATCGGCGATGTATTGATCGGATTGCCTTCGACCGGCTTGCACACGAACGGCTATTCGCTGGCCCGGAAGCTGTTTTTTGAGGTTGCAGGATACAAGGCTGAGCAGTACGTGAATGCGCTCAAAGAAAAGGCCGGCGCGGCTTTGATGAAGACACACCGCAGTTACCTGAATGTCATCAAGAAGCTCACGGCGAGCGATTATGTAACCGGTATGGCGCACATCACTGGCGGTGGCATTACGGAAAACCTACCGCGTATTTTGCCTAAAGGCATTTCCGCGATCATAGAAATGGGAAGCTGGCCTGTGCTGCCCATCTTCGAGCATCTTCGTGAGCTGGGCAGCGTCTCGCAGGACGAGATGCTGCGGACGTTTAACCTTGGCGTTGGCCTGATTGCGGTGGTGCCGGCGGAGAAGTTCAAGCGCGTGAAGTCCATGCTGGAGCGTGCGAATGAAAAGTTCTACGTGATCGGCCGAACAGTCAAAGGGGATCGCAAGGTGACCTATCAGTGAAGGTGATCGCGCGCAAGCGTCTCGGCATTCTTCTTTCTGGGCGCGGATCGAACTTTCTTGCAATTGCCGACGCGATCTCTACGGGCAGATTGGCCGAGGCCGAGATCGCTGTCGTGATCTCAAACAAAGCGGATGCACCAGGACTCGCGGCTGCGCGTGAACGCGCCTTAAAGGCAGTGGCCATTGAAGCCCGTGGACGCAAACGCGCTGAGCATGACGCCGAGATCATTGCATGCCTGCGCGAACATGAGGTGGATCTGGTATGCCTTGCCGGATACATGCGACTGCTCTCACAAGAATTTGTGGCGGCGTTTCCGCAGGGCATCCTGAATATTCACCCATCGCTGCTGCCTGCTTTTCCTGGGCTTGATGCGCAGCATCAGGCACTAGAGTATGGCGTGAAGTTCGCTGGTTGTACTGTGCACTTCGTTGATGAACAACTGGACCACGGCGTCATCATTCTGCAGAAGACGATTCCGGTTTTGGATTTCGATGACGCGCATACGCTCGCTGCGCGTATTCTGGAGCAGGAGCACGTTGCGTACGCGGAAGCGATTGCCCTTGTGTTGTCAGGTAAATATCGGATCGTTGGCCGCCGCTATTTGCTCGTGAGCTAACCTGTGCCACCTGAAGTCTGTAAGAAGGACGTGGCTGGCTGCTAGTGCGAGCCATCTTCTGATAAACTGAATCAAGTTCGCGCAACAAGCGAAAAACGGCACGAGGAACGTTTTTGGCGTGAATTTTCCTACTGCACGATCGGGGAGTGGCTCAGCCTGGTAGAGCACCTGGTTCGGGACCAGGGGGTCGGAGGTTCGAATCCTCTCTCCCCGACCATTCTTTTCTTTGACTTACGTCTGAATCAATACACCCTACGCCGTCCATTGTGTCGTAATTTGTGTCGTAACTGATAGTTTTGCCCAGTGAATCGCCGCGACGAGTCGCCAATCCATCCAATGCCTTCCGCTTAAGGTCCAGGCGAACGTGGGAGTAGTGCTCCAGCATTTGTCTTGAGACGTGGCCGGCAATTGCCATAATGGTCGCGTCACTGGCCTGTCCCTCGGCTAGCTCCGTAATTGCATGGTGCCGGAGGTCGTGGAAGCGTAACGCGGGTATGCCAGCGGCCTTCCGCAGGCTTCTCCAGGCTGAACGCCAGCTCTTCTGCGGAATCGTAGGGTCAATATGCCCGTTCTCACACGCGGGGAAGAGGTAGTGGTCCGGGTGTGTGCCACTGATCGCCGACGCACGGGTGTAGAGAGCTTTGATAGCACTCAAGGCATCATCATTGAGCGGAATCATCCGCTGGCCCGCCTCGGTCTTGCTCTTCCGAACAGTGACCGTGCTGGCCAGGAAATCCACGTCGTACCAGCGCAGAGACTTGATCTCACAAGCCCGCATAGTGGTATTCAGTGCGAGCACCATCGCCGTCCGCGCGTTCTGCCATTCCGGTTTAGTGGTGGCGACCCTTGTCAGACGGATTTTCTCATCCATTGTCATCGCACGGCCAACTTTGGTGTGGACAGGCAGGGGTTTGATCTCGTCCGCGAAAAGGTGCCAAAGCTTTCCGCGTTTCATCACGCTGCGCAGAACCCCAATTTCCAGGTTGATCGTTTTATTCGCGACGTTCGCAGCCTTCCGACCCGCCACATAGGTCCGCACCATTTCGACCGTGATCCTGCTCACCTTCATTGAGCCAAATGCGGCGCAAAGTGGCTTCAGGCGTTCGCGTTCGGTCTGCGCGCTTCGCGGAGCAATATGGGCAATGCGTTCTGCGAGATTTTTCTGCGCAGCTTCTGAGAACGCGAGCTTGGCAAACTGAAGAGTGCCGGTCGCGAGTTTGCCTTGGGTGGCTTGCGCTATAAGTTCTTTCTCTTTTCTCTGCGCCTCGCGCCAGTCGCTTGTTTCCAAAGATTGCCGGAACCGCTGGCTGTCCATCATGAAATCTGTGTGCCATGTCTTACCGCGCTTTTTGAGCGACATTCTTCCTCCCGTTCGTCTCTTTTAACTTTCCGTCCTTGTGTAGCCTGTAGCGCTCGCGGTCAGCCTCTCGTCTCTTCGCCTTGAATTCTTCAGAGGATTGGTTGGCCTTCACGCGACACTTCACACTGCAATAGTTCTGATCGATTCGCCCCGCAACAAAGAACTCATGGCATGCGCACTCTCGCACACTCTCAATCTGATTTCCTTGAGCAAGTTGAACTGCGCACATCACCGCGGCAGCCTCGGCTTCGTCCTCAGCGGAAAAATGGTTTGTTTCGGATGCTGAAAGGCAAAGAAAGGGCGCGGCGTCCATGGGATCAACCTGGGGAATAATCTTGTACCGCATCAATCTCTGGTTCAACTCACAGTTGATGTCAATTGCGCTCGAAATGAGACGGTCACTGAGCCTTTGGTCGAGAAGTCCTGCTCTTACCTGCCTCATGTATCCCCGACGCATTTGAAGTAATTGGAGGACGCGATTGACACGTCCTTTGCTGGCTGGCGTGAACTTGTCGCCATTCAGAAGATCAACGAGGAACTCGGGGAGGGACAGCGGTGATTTGTCATCCAAAATGCGTTTTGAGAGCTTGCTGACCATCTCGGCAGTCGCCAAGAGTCTGTCATCGCCCCTTGCTCCCATACGTTTCTTTGCCATTGCTGCTCCGAAGATTGTTGAATGCGCATTGCACAATCCGTGTTAATCTTACGTCATACGAATAAGTCGCGCAAGCGTAATCGTATTCGCGCTCAGGAGATTGCAATGAATGCAAAGTCTCTGGAAATCCTGTACTCGGTCAAAGAAGCAGCAAAGAAGCTTGGTGGAGTCTCCAGATTCACGATCTATTCGTGGATGAGCCGGGGCCTATTGGAGCGCACCCGTGTTGGCGGGCGCGTGATGGTTCGCGAATCCTCACTGCTCAAGTTGCTCAAAGGCAGCGAGCGGCAATCGAACAGTCGAAGGACTGGAGGTTCCCGTGCCAATCAATGAATCTGCGCCCGGAATCGCCATTCCAAAGCTGCTTACCCTTATTGCAGTCGCAGAGGCACTCGCCGTTTCCCCTCACACTGTCAGAATGTGGGTTCGAAAGGGAAGGCTCCAACCCGTACGCCTGTGTCGGCGTCTACTCTTCGATCCGGCCGAGGTCACACGCTTTGTTTCGGGGGCGAAGTGAGCTCGATTGCGCAGGATTCGGCGGAAGCCAAAGGAGGAGCCGCGCAAAAACGCCCCCACCGGAAGCGGTTGACAGTATCGAAGAAAGAAGAAAGCCCGCGTTCGTAACGCGGGCTTTTCAACTCACAGGCTGGAAAAAGTCGCACCCGGCAAGGTCCGACATGACACAACGTACACCATCCTCCGAAGTCCTCGCCGCCGCCGCGCGTGGCTGGAAGCTCATCCCCGTTGAGCGGCGCGGAAAGAAGCCGCTGTTCGACGGGTGGCCGGAAAAGGCCACCAGCAACCTCGGCCAGCTCGCGCAATGGGCGCGGGAGTTTCCCGGCTGCAACTGGGGCGTGGCGACTGGCAAGGTGTCTGGCTTCTTCGTAGTCGATGTCGATGTGGCCCATGGCAACGGCTTCGAGACGCTGGCCACGATGGAGGCCAGGGGCCTCACTCTGCCCGCGACGTTCACGGTGAAGACTGGCTCCGGAGGCGAGCACCGTTACTTCGTCATGCCGGAGCAAGGCGAGATTCGCAACAACATCGGGAAGCTGGGGCCGGGGCTGGACATTCGCGGCAGCGGGGGGTACGTCCTGCTGGCCGGGTCGACGCACGCCAACGGCCAGCCTTACGTGGTGACGAATCCGGCAGCGATCGCCGTGGCGCCCGCGTTGCTGAAGGAGTGGTTGCGCCAGAAGCCTGCGCCCGCAGCAGCGCCAAATAACGGGGCTGCGCAGTGCGCAAAAGTTCCTGAAGGACAGAGGCACGCCACGCTGGTGTCGCTCGCTGGCACCATGCACCGCCGGGGGATGACGCCAGCAGCGATCGAAGCCGCACTGCTCGCGGAGAACGAGCAGCGCTGTGATCCTCCGCTGCCGCGCGCGAAGGTGGTGAAGATCGCTCGCGACATTGTGCACCGCTATCCAGCGAGCGCGCCACCAGCGACAACGCCAAACGGGAAGGCCACCAACGGCACGACGGCGGCGGAGCCGGGGGTGAAGAGCGCGGCTGACGGCGCGGCCGTCCCGCATTCGGACGATGCACTCGCCCTGCTCTTTGCCAAGCGCCACGGAGAAGACCTGCGCTACACCGCAGAGTGGGGGCAGTGGTCGATGTGGGATGGCCAGGTCTGGAGGAAGGATTCCACTCTCGCCATCTTTGACCGCGTGCGCAAGATCAACCGTGAGGTCTCCGCCACCTGCACCGAGAGCGGACGCGCCTCCCGGCTGTCCTCAGCGCAGACCGTGGCTGCGGTCGAACGGCTGGCCCGCTCCGATCGCCGCATCGCGGCCACCGTCGCACAGTGGGACGATCACCCCTGGCTGCTGAACACGCCGGCCGGGATCGTGGATCTGCGCACCGGAACACTGCGCCCTACTAGTCGCGAAGACTATTGCCGCCACATCACCGCCGCCGCACCGGATGGCGACTGCCCACTGTGGCTCCAGTTCCTCGACCGCATTACGGCAGGAGACCGCGAGCTCGAAGGCTTTCTGCAGCGTGTTGCCGGATATGTGCTGACCGGGAGCACCAGCGAGCATGCCTTGTTTTTCCTGCACGGCAACGGCGGCAACGGCAAGAGCGTGTTTGTGAAGACGCTGGCCTATGTGCTAGCCGACTACGCCAAACCCGCGTCCGTCGAGACCTTTCTCGATACCCAACAGGCGAATCACCCCACCGACCTCGCCGGGTTGCAGGGCGCACGGCTAGTCACCGCCTCCGAGACGGAGGCAAATCGCCACTGGGCCGAAGCCAAGATCAAGGCGCTGACGGGCGGCGACGCCATTGCGGCTCGGTTCATGCGCCAGGACTTTTTCAGCTACACTCCGGTCTTCAAACTGGTCATCACCGGGAACCACAAACCACGCCTGCGCAGCGTGAATGAGGCCATCCGCCGCCTGCAATTTATCGGCGAGCGTTTTGTCGTCTTCCTCGGTGGGAATGACGATCTCGAAGGGCACCAGATGCAGGCGGAGGCGGCCGGCATTCTGGCATGGGCCATCGCAGGTTGCATCGGCTGGCAGCGTCAAGGACTGAATCCCCCGCAAGCGGTCACCGAAGCCACCGTCGATTACCTCAAGGCGGAAGACGCCATCGGGCGCTGGATGGAGGAACGCTGCGAGACCGGGCGGCAGCACGCGACGGCCCCCAGGCCACTCTTCACCGACTGGTGTCAGTGGTGCGACATGAACCGGGAACGGTCGCAATCGGAGAAGTGGTTTGTTCAGCAACTGGAAGCGCGCGGCTTTGAAAGAAGTGGGCGCGCGAAGAACGTCAGACTGTTTCTCGGTCTGTCGCTGCTTTCAGACCTTGGAAAGAACCCGCAGGAATAGTGCCGAGTGCAGGGTGTTGCATGGTTGTATACATATCCCGTCACGCGCGCGTAAACGGCTTATATGTAGAACCCCGCACGACCCTGCACTAAGAGACCGCCGGAGGAATGCCCCAGATCCGCATGGATACTGGAGAAAACGATGAAAAACACCACGCGGATACCGGTGGTTCCGATCAAGCCATGCGCGAAATACTGGAAGCTCGGGACTGGTTGTTAGGGTTGCTACAATCTGAAACTATGGTCCACTGACTCTGGATCAGCATATCGAGGTTCGAATCCCTGGGGGGCAGCCAATAAACATGCGGGTCCCAGCGTTTTTACCTAACCGAACCCGCAGCCATAACATCAACGTAACAGCATAAATTCCGAAAGCCGCAATTCGCGCCGATTCGCCGAGTTTGAAGTGTACGTGCGAGCTGGCGGATCGATCTGTAACGTTGAGAGTTACTTTTCTAAAGCAAACGAAGCCCCCACTGAAGCGTCCGGCGCGAGAGGGCGTGATGTCGTTACTTCGGCTCCTCGCCTGAGATCACACTCCTCGAGCATGATCCCCAACTCTGCCTCCAGTCAGTCGGCCACGATGCCGCGTAAAACACTAATAAATCTCGAGTGACGGCTTGTAGCGCTCTCAACGGCGTTCGCCGTGAGCGATAGGCAGGCAATCGCGTAAGCGATTGAAAAGAAAGAGGCAGGAATTTGGTGCTCGGGACTTAGGGGCGACACCCGTTTCCGGAATCCGGAAACGGCTCAGTCTAATGCGAGCCTTTTAAACGAAGGAAGCGATTAGTCTCCCTATGCTGAGAACCCCGACGTTTCTGACGATAGTCCCTATACCGTATCCTCCTCTGCCTCAAGTTCGTCGTCGGTCGTGGTGGGATCTAGATCCAGCTCCTCAGCAATTTCTATCGTCAGGTCATCCTCGAATCTTTCGCGATTCTCACGCAGACGCCGCTCGATCCACGCGAGCTCTCGTTCGATTTGCTCTCGCAGGGCTGGCATGAATGGCTCGCGCCAAACGTCGCCCTTGATCGACAAGCCATATAGGGTATCTTCGCGCGTTTCCTCAGCTGCCAAGTAGTCTAGAAATTGCCGGACTCGCTTAGATCTGATTCTTGTGCGCTCCAATTTAGACGCTCCGCCGTCATCCAGATTGTCCACCTGCTTCATTAAGTCTGTCAGACTCTGGGCCGTAGCCTCGTCATTGAGGGGAGTGTCCTGTAGTACGAGGTCCAGATATGCAAAAGATCTGACAAGGTAGAACAAGTAATACCACCCGGCCGACGTAAGCCGAACATGGCTGGCACCCGTGATCGATTCGGTGGATCGCGTATTTACCTCGACAAGTTGTCGCAGCACCAGCCTGTTTAGTGAGCGAACAAAATCCTCTCTGTTGTCGAAGACGTCCTCGCTCTTGCCAAGGAAAGGGCCAATTTCGATGTAGCCTTGGCCTTCACGAGAGGATTCAGCCCTTCTGAGGGAAAGAGCTTTGAGGATTCGGAGACAGGTAAAGTGACTGGCGTTTCGCTCGTTGCCGCAGTCGAATAGATTCATGATCGAGCTCGCCTGATCCTTGTAATATTTTCGATCTCCTAGCATGATCGACTTCGCGAATTCGTGGAAAGCGACATAATATGCTCCGTCTCTCTCGTAAATGTTGAGCATCTTGTCCACGTCTGTCGCGCCCGACGTCATGAAGAGGGTGAACATGTCCAAGGCATGGCGCATATTTCCGAAGCAAATCGCCTCGATGAATCTCGCGATATTCTTGTTCCGCTCGAAGATGCTGTTCTCGATGATCCGCAAGAAGGCCGCTATCGCCGCGCGGTCAATGGAAATTCCACCTCCAAGAACGTACTCAACCGGTCCCCGGGAACGTTCAAGGATCTGCAAGGCATAGCGTATCCGGTTGGCAATCAGTTTTCGGAAACGAGGAGAAGCGATATGGAATTTCCTGCTTGTGAATGCTGTCAACGTACGTTGCAAGTTAGCCGTATAGTAGGATTCCTCGCGCAACGACAGAATCGTGAGTGCATCGATGCTTCGTGTCATGCGTTGCGCTAGAAGGAATATTTGGGCTTGGTACGAAGGCGATAATTGATCGACGTTGTCGATGAAAAGAATGATTCGGGCGCGCCGGTCCTTCTGAATCACACGCAACAAGCGGGGAACGTAGTCGCTCGTATCTGACTGCCATTTTTCCAAGTAGGGTGACAGCTCTTTTTCGAATCCTCCAGCAGGCATGGCGAAGGCGCGAATCGTTTGCGACAGGGTCTGCACATTGTCGGCGAATGCCTTCTTGATGTTGCGGCGAGTTTCATAAGTTTCTTTAGCGTAATTGGATCGTATCTGTTTCAGAAGATCTTGCCAGGCGTTCTTTTCGACGGTTGAAGGATCGATTTGCGCGCCCAAGAAGTCCAAATGAAACCACAAGGCGCGATTGCTTTCTAGCAGTGATTTTCCGGTTTCCCGTTCGAAACGCTTGATGAATGTCGTCTTGCCACATCCAATGCCGCCGAGGAGGAGATATAGTTGCCCGCTCTTCGACGTTAGTGCCTCCGCGATGGCGCCGCCGAATTCTCCCGCATCGGTTGCCGATTGCCTTATTGGCTCGGTACCTTGGTCCTTAAGGAACTTTGGTATTGAGTCAATGATGATGGCGTTTAAGTCGCTTGCGACGATCCTTAAGCTAGAGGTATGTACATAGCACGATTTCAGGATTTCTATCGGATCTTGGTCTGCGATGTCCTGGAAGATCGTTTGAATCAATGGGTGGAGCTGGACGTGAAGGCGATTGCGCTGTAGAGGAAGATCGGAATTAAATAGCCGGTCGATCACGCGAACCATCTTTCGGGGGGCTTGAAGGGTCGTTCCGAATTCACTGTCGAGGGAGCCGGTTTGGATGGCCTCATACGAAAGAAGATTCCAGAACTCGGTAAAGTCAGACTCTACTTCCTCCAGAGAGGGAAAAATGCGGGCGCTGCCCTCTCGCCATGCCATGTCCTCGCGGATCGCGCGAAAGACGATCCAAGCATAGCCGTTGGTGGCGACTGCGTATCTAATTCCAGAATCGTCACAGTAGCCGCGCACTTGGTTGATGGCCTCTTTGACGTTTGGGCTGGTCATCAGAGCGCCAGAGAGTTTGAGGTATTTTGAGGTGGTGACCGGTAAAGTGAACGGCTTGCCTTCTCGTTTGGCCTCGACTGCGATATGAGGGCGGCGCCAAATTGTGAGTGTGTAGTCCATGTATCCCCGCTCGGTGTGAACTTCCCGGCGCACTTCGGCCTCTGGCCAGCCGCAGACTTGGATGAGGACCTTGTCGATTAAATTCGCGCGAGTGTCGGCCTCGTTTATTTCGCCTCTCGCTGTCACGAGGGCCGCAAACTCGGCCTTGAGCTGTTTAAGCGATTCGAGAGCAATATCGGGATCACTGGCCATCTGGACCACCTCTGTGAGATCGGATTAGCTGCGCTGTGGAAAATGAACCTGATTGTGATTGAGACTTGCCAGCCCATTTTAGGATGTGCCGGAAATCCCGTGAATGGGCTTCACACAATAGGTTGATTAACTGGGAACACAAAAGTTTTTTTCAACACACCGACTCCATGTGCAAAAGGCGGTTTACTGAGAATGGGTCAGTGGAGCGACCATCTTCCGTCGCTCATTTTCCTCAATGTTCATGCGGCTTTTCGTACCTCAACCGAACCCGGCTCCAGTGCAATAGGAGCGTGGTAGTAGCCACAGCGGCATTTATCAGTATCTGAACTCGTTTCGACGCTCGACAAGCGGATTGGCGGTTCGGCTACGGAATGGCAGAATTCTCCCGTGGGCGAGATCGATTATGAAAAAGAAAAGTGAAAAACCACCTGATGATGTGTTTTCTGCTCCTGGCTTCAAAATGGTACGCCGCGGCCGACAACTGGAAATGACGACCAAGCGCTCTCCGGAGGAGCAACTCGAGCTAATGCGGCGTATGCAGGAATCACGCCCTCAGATATTAGCCGAGATCGAAGGCAAGACCACAGAACTCCGCCAAATAGTTCACAAATACACGTCTCTTGACTTGATTGCGAATCTTCTCGTCCGCGATGTCATGAACGATCCGAACGAGTATGTGGAGTCCCACTCCAAGCTCCGGCCTCACTGGGTTGAACACGCTACCGTTATCGAACTGATGGATCCTGAGTACGAGCTGCGACAACCCGTCTTAGTCGAAGCCGAGGATCTAGCGCGAGCATATGAGTTGCTTGAGGAAATCTTCACGCAAACAGCCTGGTACTACCTCGCCGAGGCGGGGGACCCGAGCCGCTCCGGACCGCCTTCGCGTATTGAAGAGTTGCGCTTCGCGACCCTGCTACACGGAATGTCTGTGCGTTCGCCAGCTTATTCATCTCACTGGAGAGAGGTTCTCCTCGGTTTATTTGAAGACGGGACCGGCATTGAGTGGCTGTCGACTACGCACAATCTGGACATACACAATGCTCTGGCAATTATCGACGGGATCGAAAAGCATTTGCTCGGAAGCCTGCGTGAGCGGTTTGAAAAAGCCCGAACAGAACGTAAGGATTTCGTACGGCGACTAAACGATTACAAATCAACGGGGCGCTTCAAAGGCGAGGCGCAAGATAAGGAGCTTTTCGATCGAGTTCGGAACATGCGAGGCAAGGATGCCAAGCAATACGTGAACTACGTGTTCGCAGAATGGACACGCGTGGCGCTTGGAATGGTGCTTTCTTTTGATGCACAAGATATCGCTGAGATCTCTGGAGTGGCTTTGGAAAACGTACAAGCTTTCCTCAACGAGACTTCGCTCGAATTTGGGATTTCGTGCAAGGACGTTCTGCCATCTCCGATCAACGTTCTGCACGAACGGCCAATCGTGCATTATCCGAATTACCATTTTTGCAGCGTGCCACACCTCCTTCCCTGGGCTGTTAAGCCTCTGTTTGAACGCCTGTTATTGTCTGGACCCACTTGGAACGCGTACCAAAAGCATCGGTCGTCGTATCTCGTGAAGGCCGCATTGAGCCATATCAAGAACATGCTGCCAAACGCAACCGCATATACGAGCCTTTTCTATCCGCTTGAGTCGGGCGGAGAAGCGGAGCTCGACGCTCTGCTACTCTTCGACCGATACGCTTTGTTGGTTGAAGGCAAGGCGGGCTCATTGGGAAAGGCGTGGCGAGGAGGAAAGGAGAAGATGAAAACTCAATTGGAAGCCCTGGTCGGCGATGCCGCGGACTAGGTCGTCCGCGCAGACAACTATATTCGCAATACAGATGTCGCCGCCTTTCGATTGGAGAATGGACAGACACTCGTTCTTGACAAAACCATATATTCCGAGCATGTGCTGATCACTGTCACACTAGAAGTACTCGATATATTTACCTCTGATATGTACCAGATGAGGGATATTGGCGTCGTCACAACTCACGACCTTCCGTGGTGTGTTGCGCTGACAGACCTACGGGCAATGTCTGAAATCCTGGTTCGGCCTTTTGAGTTTACCCACTACTTGCGTTGGAGGTTTTCCGCTATCGCGGATCCGCGATTACATGGCGGCAAAGACGAACTCAATTGGTTGGCGGTATACCTCGCGGAGGGACCTGCGCGGCCCAGCGTGCCTAGCACATTCACAGATCTTGTGTTTACCGGCTACACAGACAAATTTGATGCCTATTTTCTTTATAAGGAAGGACAAAGAACAATTCCCGCCTCTAGACCAAGTCAGTCATTGCCGAAACCGATCGACAGCCTATGTGATCGCCTAGCAGCCGAAAGCCCGCTTGGTTTCACGGAGTGCTGCGAAGGTTTGCTGGACTTGAACTTCGTCGAGCGAGCGCATTTTGCACAGAAACTCTCGGAGTTTGCATTTCATCAGCAACGAGGGCGTGCAGGTGGTTTTAGTTTCGAAGCGGCTTTCATCTCAATCTTTGTAACCGAACGCCAATTGTCTCAGGATGAGCTCAAGTTTGAAGCTGCAAGTCTCAAGCGTACCCCCGGCAAAAAGGCTTTGGCGATGTCGCTCACCTCGACACCTCGCTGGCGAGTACAGGGATGGGCAGTCGCGTACTGATTCGATCATAGCTGGCGAATGAAATTAGAGTCGCGACGCAGGTGGGTCACTGATAACAGGTCAGATGAGCGATCAGCGTTCGTCGCTCATTTTCCCCAGTGTTTATGTGGCTTTTCGCGCCCGACCGCCCCGGCAAGGGACTCCATAGCCGCGTCGTGATAGCAAGAGCACGCTGGTCGGTGTGATAACCGGCCAGCCTACTATCTCACATGAGGGCTTTTTTAACCCACCTTTTTGCAGTCTCGGGTCGCTTTCCACGAGGGGAACGTCGATTGAAACTCAATTCCGGACGTCCGGAATTTTGGGCGCGGTCGCTCATACGCAGGGCGCGTGGATTGAATGGTAGAGCAGCATGGGAGTACCACACCCCTAGCTTCGTATATAGAAGCTCACATTAAAGCAGCACGGCTTTGTACCCTTGAAAAGGGCGTATTCTAAGCGGTAGCTGTGTTGCGGTGGCTGCATTCTTCATTGCAGATTCAGGCGGTTGAGCTATGAGCTGGAATCCTGACCCCCGAGACAACAATAAAGACGGCGAAATCGTCGCTCTGAATGGGGATTACCCGAATCATTTGCATCCCTGGGAGAGGCAGCCGGGCGAATCCTCCAAAGCCTTCGAAGCCTTCGAGTGCTATCGCGGCCTTGGCGCGTCCCGCAGTTTATTGAAAGTGAGTCAACAGTTGGTCAAAAGCACTACCTTGCTGTCACGCTGGTCTGTGCGTCACTGCTGGGTCGAACGCTGCCGCTTGTGGGATGCGCACGAAGCACAAAGCCTCAATGCAGCCCTGTTGCGCGGCAAGGTGGCGATGCGCCAGCGCATGGCCACACAGGGCGCGGACCTCCAGAAGCGCGGCTACGAGCGCGTGGCGAACATGCGCCGTGAAGAAATTGACGACCTCTCGACTGCTGAAGCTTGCTTGCTGCTGAAGACGGGCACCGAGATGGAGCGGACGGCCAGGGACATTGATGAGCGAGAGGCTGGCTTCGCTCCGGGATTGCAGCCTCCGGTCTTCACGATTCAGGTCATCCGACCGGGCGCAGGGATGGTGGCGGTGCAGATTAACGGCCGATACGGCTACATCCCCAAGGATCAGGTAGAACGCTTCCGCCGGGAGAATCCCGACGCCGTGGTGATTGTGTGATGCCAGTTTCCGGATTCCGGAACTGTAGGGACAGGCTCTCCATAATTCCTGAGATAAATCAGTATCAATTCTGCATATTTGGCACTTCCGGAAAAACAGTCCGAACCGTCTGTATTGATGAAAAGTTAGTATGTTACTCACACTATTGATGAAAAGTTAGTATGTTACTAACACTCACCGGGTCCATAGGTAATTTCCAGGAAGGTGTTACGCTTTGGGAGCAACAGGTCCACAAGATGAAACAGCGGAGAGCGGGAGACGGCAGAGGCAGGTCGTCAACGCTGCCGGGAAATTGATACGAAGAGCCACATGACACGTCTTGAAGACCTTCAGCCCACTGCCGCCGTTCGAGGCATTCTCCCAGAGCAGGTTGTCACGGTGGTCAGCGTACAGTGGTTTGGCTCCGCAG
>Ga0207028_1019_pt2 | contig 52202 bp, 43 predicted proteins | sample Alteio_BWMinCont_41_FD_153287 | JGI IMG/M metagenome (GOLD analysis project Ga0207028, IMG submission 153287) | Enriched cells from forest soil in Barre Woods Harvard Forest LTER site, Petersham, Massachusetts, United States -... | ecosystem: Environmental > Terrestrial > Soil > Temperate forest >... | reverse complement strand
CACTATGGAAGCCTTTAATCATATGATGGTGCGGGTTAAAGACGCCGAAAATACTCTTTGGGTAGATCCCACTAATTTTTCTAGTTTTGCACAAGGGACTTATCCCGATATTGCTAATCGCAGTATTTTAGTGGTTGATCCCAAAGGTTGTTTTTTAACTCAAACCGCTGCCATCCATCCAAAAGATGCCGTCTTGTCAGTTAAGGAAAAAATACTATTGCCAAGAGAAAGTGAAATCGTGAAAGTTGAAGGTGAATTGGAGTTAAAAGGTATACAAGCCCTTGCCTTAACGGGTGCTGATCTTCGAGGTTCTAAAGAAGTGATTGATCTCGCTATTATTCGCGGTGTTGCAGATGATAGCCGTGTCGTGGAATTTCAAGTGGAACCCTATGATTTAAAATCGCGTATTGTACGGGATCTAAAATTCAATTTCACACTGAGCCAAAAACACACCTTGATGAAAACGAGCGCTGGAAGCTCTTATTTGCTCCCAACCCATGATTTTATAACTTCTAAGTTACTTGCCAAGACCAGCAATCGTAGCTCTGATTTGTTACTTGAAACGCCAAGTACTTTTCGGTATGAAGTTTTGTTATCTAAAGTGTCTTTAGTCGGAAAGGAATTTGCCTCTTGCAGGATAGATAGCCCCTGGTTTAGTGCTAGCAGAAATATTAAAGATACTCCTGAAGGTATTCAAATCGTGGATGAATTGCAGCTATTGAAAGATAAGATCTTGAATGCAGACTTAAAATCTCAAAGCTATGCCGACTTTCAAGATAAGGTGCATGCTTGTTTTGGGGAAACCGCATTGGTTTACCAATAAGGTGTTAAGGATTTTCAAGGCTTAAGGTTTCTGCATCCAGATTGTAAGCAAAGATTTCGGCATAACGGCCCCAATCAATAATGATCCGCAATTGTTTTTCTGCCTCTTCTTCGCTCATAAATTCTAGTAACTCTTCTAAAAATAGGTTTTTAGAAATTCGATGAGAAGCTTTGGCATTTAATCTTTCTTGTATATGTTGGGCAAGCGGTATATAAGTTAAGAAGTGTTTAGCAAATAGGTTTTTACGTTGCAAAATATCGGCTTCTGAAAATTCTCTGCCAGCAGGGAGCAAGATCAGAGCACCTTCCGAAATCTTAGCAAAACGCAGCATATCCAATGTTTCTGTTAAGGGGAAGATATCATCCACATCCAGGTGTAGGGCATCCGCAAGTTCTGGTAGATCGATTTTATTGTTTGATTCATGCGATTGCATGGTTTCTAATAAACCTGTGAGCTCCGAGATATCGACTTCCGGTAAACGATAAGCGAATTCAGGGTGTTTAAGGGCTGTTGTTTTGGCTTTAGTCTTGGATTTATGAATGCGTTCCCGTTCACTGGTTGTCATTAAAGTATAGATTTGATCTAATAAACTTCGAAACTCTTGTGATTGAGTATCTCTTGGGAAGGACATAGGGATTGGGATTTCAGCTTGAATGTTCCCAGGATCGGTTGAAAAAATCAGTATGCGATTGGCCATTAAAATGGCTTCTTCTATATCATGGGTAACCATTAAGATCCCCTTGGTGCGGGTTCTTTTGTCGGTCCAAAGATCTAATAAGTCATTTCTGAGGTTTTCTGCGGTTAAAATATCGAGGGCTGAAAAGGGCTCGTCCATCAGTAGGAGTTCGGGTTCAACCACCAAAGCTCTAGCAAAACCTACTCGTTGACACATGCCGCCTGAGAGTTCTTTAGGATAGGCAGATTCAAATCCATCTAAACCGATGGTGTCGATGGTATCTAAGGCTTTTTGTCTTCGAATTTTTTTAGGTGTTCCTAATGCTTCTAATCCTAATTCTACATTTTCAAGAACAGTTAGCCAGGGAAAAAGGGCAGAATTTTGAAAAACCATCGAGATCCCTTGAATGGCTGTATAAACAGCCTTTTCACGATAAAAAACCGTTCCAGCACTGGGTTTAATAAGGCTTGCAATAATGCGAAGTAGGGTAGATTTGCCAGAACCCGATTTACCCAGCAATGCAATGATTTCATTTTCTTTTAAAGAAAAATTAATATCATTTAAAACCAAAAGCTGTTGTCCTTCAGGATTGGTAAAGGATTTTTTAATTTTATCTAAACGGATCAAGGTTTCATTCGACATCACTACTCCAGAACAAAGTGCGAAACTGCATAATTAAATAGTTTACGCCAAATAAAATGGTTAATGAGTAAAACATAAAAACACATAACGGCTATACCTAATGAAATCCTTGGAAAATCACCGATGGTTGTATATTGAGAGATAAAACTCCCAAGACCTGTCGCAATGAGTTTATGATCACCCCATTCTAATACATCGGCAACAATGCTGGCATTCCAGCAGCCAGCTGCGGCAGCCATGCTGCCTGTAATATAATAGGGAAAAATAGCAGGAAGGGCAAGCCGCTTCCACCATAGCCATTTTTTAAGAGATAAATTTTTAGCAACCAAACGAAGATCTTGCGGGATCCCCTTTGCCCCAACAATCACATTGAACAATATGTACCATTGAGTTCCTAGGATCATTAAAGGTGCTGCCCAGATTTCCACATTAAGCTCAAAATAAATAATGGCTGTAACTACAATGGGATAAACAAGATTAATGGGGAAGGCGGCTAAGAATTGAGTGATAGGTTGAATGATAAGACTTGCCTTGGGGTGTAGCCCAATCCATACGCCAATCGGTACCCAAAGTAATGAGGCAAGTATTATCAAAATAAATACTTTTAGGGCTGTAATGGCGCCTAGATAAAATACCTCAATCACTTCATGGATTGAAACCGTTTCTGTTATAAAATTCCATAAGAAAAGGCAGGTAAACAATACCCCAAAGAATAAAATTACATTCCAGCACCAAATGACTATTTTAGTTATCTTGGGATCAACACGATGAGTTTGAGTGCTAGGGAATCTAAATTTAGGAGAATTTAATACAAAATCACTGATTGCATCAAAGACAAAATGAATTTTTTTTAATAAACGTGTTTTGGCTAGTAATTGATAAACCCAGGCCCGAGGAGGGTGATCTTCTGTCATGCCGCCTGGGTTAAAACGCTCTCCCCAAGTAAGTAAAGGGCGAAACAGCAATTGATCATACAATAGGATAACGATTAACATTGTGAATATTGCATAAAAAATCGCAACAATATCGGCATTTAGAATGGCAACACTAATATAAGATCCAATGCCAGGTAATAAAATACTTTGATTAGAGACAGAAATGGCCTCGGAAGCAACCACAAAAAACCAACCCGCAGACATCGAGACCATGGTATTCCAGAGTAATCCAGGCATGGCGTAGGGTACTTCAATGCGCCAAAATTTTTGCCAAGGTGAAAGATGAAAGACCGCTGCAATTTCGTAAAATTCTTTGGGGGTTGTTCGCAAGGATTGATAGAAGCTTAAGATCATATTCCAAACTTGAGAGGTAAAGATGGCGAAGATCGCTGCGCATTCTGGCCCTAATAAGCTATTGGGAAATAATTGGATAAATCCAACCACGGTAATAGAAAGCATGCCGAGGATCGGAATGGACTGAAGAATATCAATAAGAGGGAGCAATAGCTTTTCTGCTTGTCTATTCTTGGCGGCGATGGGTGCTATGATAAAAGTGACTAACAGGGAAAAAAATAAGGCGATAAACATGCGAAGAACGGTATTGGCAGCATAACCTGGCAAAGCACTAGGAGAAAGGGAGATTTCAAGTGTAGCCCCCACTTGGTAGGGAAGACGCATTTGGCTTGCAGCCCAGGCTAGCGCTGCAAGGATCCCTAGAATAATAATAAAAGCAGTCGTGTCCCAGCGATTAGGTTTTAAAACCTGTTCATTCTTAGGTATTTGATAATGTGTGTTTTTTAACATAACCAAGCTGCCAACAATGAGAAATTACCTTCCTCATTGTACAGCAACTTAAGTTTATTGCCTAGGATTGGCTATTCTTCTTCCCAGTTCAAGGTACCACCGGTTTGGTATTCGGTAACGCGGGTTTCGAAGAAATTCTTTTCTTTTTTCAGATCCATCATTTCACTCATCCAAGGAAATGGGTTGGTAGCACCCGGGTATTGCTCCGGTAAGCCGATCTGTAGGTAACGTCTATTGGCAATAAATTGCAAGTAATCCTTAAACATACCGGAATTCATGCCTAAAATACCTCGAGGCATAGTATCGATAGCATATTGATATTCAAGCTCTACACCTTTTTTAATCATATTAATGATTTCTGCTTGGAAAGCAGGGGTCCAAAGATGTGGGTTTTCAATTTTAATTTGATTAATTACATCAATACCAAAATTTAAATGCATGGATTCATCACGCAAAATATATTGAAATTGCTCTGCGGTACCTACCATTTTATTGCGTCTGCCCATAGACAGTACTTGAGTAAAGCCTACATAAAAGAAAATGCCTTCGAAAATAACATAGAAAGCAATTAAATCTCTTAATAGACGTTGATCATTTTCAGGTGTTCCCGTTTTGAAAGTGGGATCGGATAAACTTTCGGTATATTTCAATGCCCAGGCTGCCTTGGTTGAAACTGCCGGGATTTCACGATACATATTAAATATTCTTGCCTCATCCATCCCTAAACTTTGTACGATATGCTGATAAGCATGGGTATGTAGGGCTTCTTCAAAGGCTTGTCGTAACAAATATTGCCTGCATTCTGGGTTGGTAATATGACGATACACTGCCAAAACGAGATTATTGGCAACCAAGGAATCTGCGGTAACAAAAAATCCAAGATTACGTTCAATAATTTCTCTTTCATCGGGCGTTAGACCATTGGCACTCTTATACAAGACAATATCTAGGCCCATATTAATTTCATTGGGCATCCAGTGGTTGGCACAGCCCTTTAAATATTTATCCCAGGCCCATTCGTATTTAAAAGGGACAAGCTGGTTGAGATCGGCATGGCAATTAATAATTTTTTTATCATCCACTCGAATTCTGGCAGCACCAAAATCTAAGGCTTCAAGTCCAGTAACGGCTGCAGCAGAAGAGACTGTATCAATCATCATGGTTTCAATTCCTTGTTGTCAATTTACCTATTTCGTAACTTATATTTACTGGCAAGCTTCGCAATCTGGGTTATCGATTGCACAAGCCATTACCGGTATTTGATCATTCATTCGAACCGCATTTAAAGCCCCATCGTGGATGGTAGACTTTTCTGCATCCGTTGCGCCTAAGCTTCTTAGATAATACGTCGTTTTTAAACCACGTAGCCAGGCTGTTCTATATAATACATCCAGCTTTTTACCCGAAGGAGCACTCATGTATAAATTTAAGGATTGCGCTTGATCAATCCATTTCTGTCTTCTGGAAGCCGCTTCAATCAGCCACTTAGGATCCATTTCAAAGACAGTGATATATTTGGCTTTGAGTTGTTCTGGGATCCGATCAATAAAAGTCACACTTCCATTAAAATATTTAAGATCTTTAACCATGGCATCATCCCACAAATTTAGTTTCTTTAAATCGTAAACCAAATAAGGGTTGATGATTGTAAATTCGCCGGAAAGATTAGACTTAACAAATAAATTTTGATAAGTCGGCTCAATGGATTGAGACACACCACAGATATTTGAAATCGTAGCAGTGGGTGCGATGGCTAGAACATTTGAGTTTCTCATACCAACGGTTTGCACCTGTTTTCGAAGGGCTGCCCAATCTAGGGTTTGGCTTCTATCTTGATCTAAATATATCCCGCGAGTTTCTTGTAATCGCTCAATGGAATCAATGGGTAGGATCCCCTTGCTCCACAGTGAGCCTTCGAAAGTGGCATAAATGCCTCGTTCTGCAGCTAATTCAGAAGAAGCAGAAATCGCTAAATAGCTAATGTGTTCCATGGAGCGATCGGCAAATTCGATTGCCTCATCCGATCCATAAGAGATCCCAAGTTTATACAAGGCATCTTGAAAACCCATAATGCCAAGCCCGATGGGTCGATGGCGTAGATTCGAACGTCTTGCTTGCATCACTGCGTAATAGTTAATATCAATGACATTATCTAACATGCGGATTGCTGTTTTAACGGTAATCTTTAATTTTGCAATATCCAAGCCTTTATCTGTTACATGCTGAGCCAGATTAATACTGCCCAGATTACAAACGGCGATTTCATCTTGGGAGGTATTTAAGGTAATTTCTGTACACAAATTGGAGCTATGAACAACGCCAACATGTGATTGGGGTGAACGAAGATTGCAGGGATCTTTGAAAGTAATCCAAGGATGCCCGGTCTCATATATCATACCCAACATTTTTCGCCAAAGAGAAAGCGCTGAAATCTTTTTGAAATTTTTAATTTCACCTCGTTCAGTTTTGGCCTCATATTCTTCATAGGCACGTTCAAAGTTATCGCCGAAGAGATCGTGAAGATCTGGGGCATCATTGGGTGAAAAAAGTGTCCAATCTTTATTTTCAACAACTCGTTTCATAAAGAGATCAGGGATCCAATTGGCCGTATTCATATCATGGGTACGACGTCTGTCATCCCCTGTATTTTTTCTAAGCTCAATAAATTCTTCAATATCTAAATGCCAGGTTTCAAGATAAGAACATAAAGCGCCTTTGCGTTTTCCGCCTTGATTCACAGCAACGGCTGTGTCATTAGCTACTTTTAGGAAAGGAACCACACCTTGGGATTTACCATTGGTGCCTTTAATATGAGCGCCCATAGCACGGACCGGTGTCCAGTCATTGCCAAGCCCTCCTGCAAACTTCGACAGTAGAGCATTGTCTTTAATGGCATTGTAGATCCCAGATAAATCATCGGGTACTGTGCTTAAGAAACAACTGGAAAGCTGCGATCTTGGGGTCCCAGAATTAAATAAAGTAGGAGTTGAGCTCATATAATCAAAGGAAGAGAGAAGATCATAAAATTCAATGGCTCGACGTTCTTTATCTTCTTCCGCAATAGCAAGTCCCATTGCCACTCGCATAAAAAAGACTTGAGGCAATTCAAAATGGATGCCATCACTGTGTAGAAAATAGCGATCATACAGGGTTTGTAAACCAAGATAAGTGAATTGGAAATCTCTTTCGGGTTTTAGCGCACGACCTAGGCGGTTTAGATCGAAGGATTGTAATTTTGGATCTAAGAGTTCATGGTGCACGCCTTTTTGAATGGCGTTTGAAAGCGCTGCAGAATACTGTTCAGCCATTTCTATTTGCGTTTTTGGAACTGGAAGTTTTAAAAACCGCATGGCTTCTAATTGTAAGTCTTTTAATAATAAGCGGGCAGCGACATAGCTATAATTCGGTTCTCGCTCTATGAGTGTGCGAGCAGTCATGATCAAGGCTTGGCGGACATCACTGATGGGCAGGCCATCAAAGAGGTTTCTTAAGGTATCCTTAATAATGGGTGCAACACTCACTTCGCTTAAGTTGCTGCAAGCTTCACTAACCGTTGCTTCAAGTGCGGCAATATCCAGGGGAGCAAGACTACCATTATCCAGCGTCACAGAAAGTGAAATCCCAAAGGATTGGTTATTGGCTACGAGTTTTTCTTCTCTTAATCGTCGATGTTCTTCACGATAAAGTACATAGGCGCGAGCTACCCCATGAAATTCATTACGCATTAAGATCCGTTCTACCTGATCTTGAATATCTTCAATAGGAACAGCGCCCCCATTAGTCGCTCGACGGTCTATTAAAACTTTTACGACTTCCTCAGTGAGTTTTTCTACGATATCAGTGATTCGAGAGGACTTAGAAGCGTTTTCACCTTCTACATCCCAGAATGCTTTGGTGATCGCACGTGAAATACGGCTTGGATCAAAGGCAGCAGCTATGCCATTACGACGAATAACAGTCAGCGTACCAGGGACAAGGCTTACGGCAGGTGGGACTATAGTTGTATTAGTAAAATCAATCTCATTCATGTAAGCTCTCCAGGCTTTAAAGTCTTCTAACTCTTGGTAGGTAACCCAATATCTTGTGGTTTGCTTTTAAGCAAACACACAACATATATGTATTTTGGGATATTGTTTAAAAAAGATCAAGAAAGAAATTGCAGCTCCCACTTTAAACTTTTGCTAAAGCTTAAAGTGGGAGGAGGGGGACTTTAAAGAGAGGGAGGGATTACTTAGACCGTTTCAAGCCAATTGATCAAGTAGTTGCTTTGTTGTTCAATGACTTCTGGATCTTTGAAGGTTAAGGTCAGAAGACTTATTCCTTGTAGGCCAGACAATAAAGATAATGCTAGGGTATGCGCTTTCTCACCTTTTCCCATTTCTTTAAATTGAGTTTCACACCAAATCAGAACATCTTTTAATAATCCAGAAGCCGCACTGGAGATCTCTCCGCTATGTTTGCAAAGTTCCTGACACAAGCTTCCAACCCAGTCACCAAACGAAGCTGCTTGGCTGCTTTGGGTGGCATTCAGCTCAATCAAAGACTTCAAACGGCCTTTGTTATTCAAGGCTTCCCATTCAGCAAATTGAGCTTGAATAGAAAGGCGGCGGCGCTCAATAACAGCGAGGATGATGGACTCTTTAGATTTGAAGTAGTAGTACACATTTCCAAGAGGCACTTCTGCCAAGGCCGCAATATTTGCCAGGGTTGTTATATTCACGCCTTGCTCATAAAACAATTTATCGGCTGCTTCTACTAAGCGAATGCGTTTATCAGTTCTTTTATTCATATTGGTCCCCATTGTATTGAGTTAATTGACATAATTAAATTGTCCTAGTCAGTCATTATACGAGTTTGAATCAATAGTTCAATACTGTACAAATGTTCAACCGCTAACTTAAGGCTCATAAGAATTATAAACTGTACAAAAATTCAGTTTAAAATGAATACTATTAGCTGTTTTAATATCGTATGAAAAAAATTCCAATGACTACTACAGGCGTTAACAAATTACGTGATGAATTGCATCATCTAAAATCGGTTGCACGGCCGAAGGTGATTGCCGCCATTGCCGAAGCAAGGGGACACGGCGATCTCCGAGAAAATGCTGAATATCATGCGGCTAAAGAACAGCAAGGGTTTATTGAGGGGCGGATTCGAGAGATCGAGTCTAAATTAGGCCATTCACAAATTATTGATTTAAGCGGTCTTGCTAATGAAGGCAAGGTTGTTTTTGGCTCAACCGTTTCCTTAGTCAATTTAGATACAGATCAGGAAGTTTCTTATCAAATTGTTGGGGAAGATGAGGCCGATCTTAAAACAGGGAAGATTTCAAATACCTCTCCAATTGCCCGCGCGGTTATCGGTAAACTCAAAGGAGATTCAGTCGAGGTAGAAGCACCTGGTGGGGTGGTCTCCTATGAAATTACAGAAGTCGTTTACGAATAATTTAAGTCTCTTTTTTAAGCCTTCCTAACTATCGATTACCCGCAAAGTTACCTTTTGGGGGTATTATCGTGCCAATGAGTGACATAGCTGGCCTTTCTTCTTATACTGTAGGTATTCATCCTAGGAAATCATCTAGAGTTTTAATAATGTAATGGAAACGAAATCACGAGCCAAAACAAAAAGCAGCCGACGCTGGTTAGAAAGACAGCATTCTGATTTTTATGTTAAACAAGCACGAGAGGCGGGCTTTAGAAGCCGTTCTGCCTATAAGCTATTGGAAATTCAGGAAAAAGATAAAGTATTTTTTAAAGGAATGCGCGTGGTTGATTTAGGAGCAGCACCCGGAGGCTGGTCCCAGGTAGCCGCAAAATGTGTAGGTCAAACCGGAAAAGTCTTGGCAATGGATATTTTAGCTATGGATCCGATAAATGGGGTCGATATAGTGCAGGGGGATTTCCAAAAAATGGAAGTTTTGGAAGAAATGGTTTTGGCATTAAAGGGTGAAGCTGTGGATCTTGTAATTTCAGATATGGCCCCCAACTTAAGTGGTATTACGGCTGTTGATCAGGTACGTGCTCTTAACTTGGCTGAAATGGCGCTCGAATTTGCAGAGCGGGTATTGGTTAAGGATGGCGTTTTTTTTATTAAGGTATTTCAAGGCTCGGGATCAGAAGAATATCTGGCTAGCTTAAAATATCGATTTAGTCGGGTTATAGTTCGAAAACCAAAAGCATCGCGGGCTGAATCTCGCGAGATATATTTATTGGCAAAGGGCTATAAGCCACAGGGAAATGAAATGAAGGGGTGGAACCTTGAACGATATGCTTAAAAATTTGGTTTTATGGTTGGTCATCGCATTAGTGTTGATGTCCGTTTTTAGCAATTTTGGACCGCCCCCAAAACAGGTCACTAAACTTGCCTACTCACAATTTATTGAAAAAGTTCGATCGGGCGACATAAAGAATATCACTGTTGAAGAGAGAAATATCAGTGGTGTTACTCAAGATGACAAACCTTTTGTTACTTATGTCCCACAAATTTCTGAAACGGTTTTAAATAATTTGGTTGAAAATGGAGCAGTGGTTCGTGGAAAGGCGCCAGAACAACCCAGTCTATTAATGAATATTTTTGTCAGCTGGTTCCCAATTATTCTCTTTATTGGGGTTTGGATCTTCTTTATGCGCCAAATGCAGGGTGGCGGAGGTGGTCGTGGAGCTATGTCCTTTGGGCGCAGTCGTGCACGTCTTTTAGGTGAAGATCAAGTTAAAGTGACCTTTGCAGATGTTGCAGGTGTCGATGAAGCCAAAGAAGAAGTTTCCGAATTAGTCGAATTTTTGCGAGATCCCGCTAAGTTTCAAAATTTAGGTGGGCGGATCCCTAGAGGCGTATTAATGATTGGCCAACCGGGTACCGGAAAAACCTTATTGGCAAAAGCGATCGCTGGCGAAGCTAAAGTACCTTTCTTTACGATTTCAGGTTCCGATTTCGTCGAAATGTTTGTGGGTGTGGGTGCTTCTCGTGTTCGTGATATGTTTGAACAAGCCAAAAAACATGCACCTTGCATTATTTTTATCGATGAAATTGATGCTGTTGGTCGACATCGTGGTGCAGGTTTAGGCGGCGGCCACGATGAACGTGAACAAACCTTAAATCAACTCTTAGTTGAAATGGATGGTTTTGAAGGAAATGAAGGGGTTATCGTTATCGCGGCCACCAATCGTCCCGATGTTTTAGATCCTGCTTTATTACGTCCGGGTCGTTTTGACAGACAAGTGGCCGTTAGTTTGCCCGATATTCGAGGTCGCGAACAAATCTTAAAAGTTCATATGCGTAAGGTACCCATTTCAGATAACGTTGATCCAAGAGCGATTGCTCGTGGGACTCCCGGTTTTTCGGGTGCAGATCTCGCCAACTTAGTGAATGAGGCAGCTTTGTTTGCAGCACGCGCTAACAAGCGCTTGGTTGAAATGGAAGAATTTGAAAAGGCAAAAGATAAATTGATCATGGGTGTTGAGCGACGTTCCATGGTCATGGGTGAAGGTGAACGAAAACTCACGGCTTATCATGAAGCAGGACATGCCATTGTTGGTTTGACGGTGCCAGAACATGATCCCGTTTATAAAGTGAGTATTATTCCTAGAGCTCGCGCTTTAGGGGTTACCGTCTTTTTACCAGAGGACGATCGCTACAGCTATAGTAAACAACGTCTAGAAAGCCAACTTGCTAGTCTTTTTGGCGGTCGTATTGCTGAAGAATTGATATTTGGAAAAAACAGTGTTACAACTGGGGCTTCTAATGATATTAAGCGGGCAACGGATATTGCCCGAAATATGGTGACTCGCTGGGGTTTATCGGAGCGCTTAGGGCCATTAACCTATGGGGAAGAAGAAGGAGAAGTCTTCTTAGGACATTCCATGTCTAATAAACGTCAAGATGTATCCGATGAAACAGCTCATATTATTGACGAAGAAATTAGAAAAATTGTGGATCGTAATTATCAATTAGCCAAAGAAATTTTAACGGCTAATATCGATAAATTACATTTAATGGCAGAAGGTTTATTGAAATATGAAACGATTGATACTGAACAAATCAAAGACGCGATGGAGGGTCGTCCCCCACGTGAACCTGTTGATTGGAATAATGGCAGCAGCCATGGTGGGAATACCCAAAACAAAAAAGCAGGAGATCCCACAGTGACTGTATCGAGAACCGATCCTTCTCTTGATGCTCCTGCGGTTAGTAAACAGTAATTAGTAAGCAGTAAGCAGATCTCATGAAAAAATATTTTGGAACAGATGGTATTCGGGGGCGTGTTGGGCACCCCCCCATTTCTGCCGATTGGATCTTAAAGCTAGGCTGGGCAGTGGGTAGAGTTTTAGGCGTCGAGAACGAAGGGCGCAGCAAAGTTTTAATTGGAAAAGATACTCGAATTTCTGGTTATCTATTTGAATCTGCTTTAGAAGCGGGTTTATCTTCAGCAGGCGTAGACACCTTATTGCTAGGCCCAATGCCAACGCCAGGCATTGCCTATTTAACGCGTGCCTTACGTGTGAGTGTCGGCATTGTTATTAGTGCTTCCCATAATCCTTATTATGATAATGGAATAAAGTTTTTTTCTAGCGAGGGCACAAAATTATCTGACCAACTCGAGTTACAGATCGAAGCACAATTAGAACACCCGATGGTAACCGTCGACTCTCGATCCTTAGGTAAAGCTGTACGGGTAAGAGATGCAGAAGGCCGATATATAGAATTTTGTAAAAATACCTTTCCAAGCTCTTTAGATTTACGCGGTTTAAAATTGGTGATTGATTGTGCACAAGGCGCAACCTATCGCATTGCACCCAGCGTTTTTCGAGAATTAGGTGCTGAAGTTGTAGAAATGAATGTTAATCCCGATGGTTTTAATATTAATGAAAATTGTGGTTCAACCTTTACACAACCTTTGGCCGAAAGAGTACGCGCAGAAAAAGCACATGCGGGGATAGCTTTAGATGGCGACGGAGATCGCGTGATCATGGTCGATCACACCGGATGTACGGTAGATGGCGATGAACTCCTTTTTATTATTGCTAAATGGTATTCAGAAACAGAGCGTTTAAGTGGTGGTGTTGTTGGAACAGCGATGAGTAATTTTGGTTTGGAAGTGGCTTTTAAATCGGCTGGCATTGATTTTCTTCGATCTGCAGTTGGCGATCGCCATATTCTAGAAATGTTAAAAAAGAATGCTTGGAATTTAGGGGGCGAGTCTTCGGGGCATATTATTTGTTTAGATGCCAATACCACGGGTGACGGCATTGTGTCTGCCTTACGAGTTCTTGCTGTGATGTGCTTTACAGAGCGCTCACTTCAGGAATTAAAGCAGGGTATGACCAAATATCCACAAACTCTGATAAATGTTCCTATTGGTTCTCGGACCAATGTCATTGATCATCCCAAGATCAAAACTGCACTCTTGGCTGCAGAATCCCAATTAAAAGGCAGGGGTCGCGTTTTACTTCGGCCTTCTGGAACAGAATCGGTGGTACGTGTGATGGTAGAAGGCCAAGATCGAATGATTGTAGAGGCTGTCGCTGAAGAGCTTGCCGAAATCGTTAAACAAAAAATGGGATCAGAGGAGAAGAAGGGGTCAGATCTTAAATGTTAAATCTTAAGGATTTAACATTTAAGATCTGACCCCTTCTTCCATTTGCTATTTGATTTCATGTGCTGTAATTATAAAATTCACTTCAACGTTATCTTTTATCAAATCTGTTTGGCCCCATTCCCCTTGACCGACCCCAAAGTCTTTACGTTTTATGGTAGTTTTACCGGTCACATAAGCGAGGGCGGGTGAAAATTTATCTAAATTAAAAGTTAAGGTAACAGGGACTGTTTTATCACGGATCATTAAGGTGCCTTCAGCTTCGTAAGTGATATCTCCAATTTTTTTAATACTTTTTGACTGGAAGTCGGCTTTTGGAAACAGTGATACATTAAACCATTCTTCCATTTTTAGATAATCTGCAACTTTTGCCGCATCAGAAGCAACAGAAGCCATATCGACAATAATATGAATATTGCTGGAGGGTAAATCATTGGGATCAAAGTCTATGGTTCCCGTAAAGGTTTTAAATTCCCCAGAAACGGGCGCATCGTTTTGTGTTGCCGTAAAAGTAATGCTGCTTTTAGCAGGTTCAATTATCCATGATTCTTTTGCAACCAGTGTTGTTGAAAAAGAAAATAAAATAAATAGTAAAAAATTCCTTAAGCAGATTAATTCCACGGCAACATCCTCCTTAAAACATTATCTCGATCGATAAAATGGTGCATCAAAGCAGCGCCTATATGCACAACAACGACAAAAGTTAAGGCAATCCCAAGCCAATCATGCGTCTGTGTATAGATTTGCTCTAGTTTTTCATTAGGCCGTCCTACTACTGGCCAAATAAACAATTTAAAGAAAGACACTGGAAAACCGGCAGCAGAAGTAAGCAGCCATCCTGTGATTGGCAGGGTAAACATTAGAATATAGAGCAAATAGTGTGAGATATGTGCTGAAATCACCTGCCATTTTGGCATTGTTCTAGGTAAAGCGGGTATTTTATTAAAGAGTCGCCAAAACAATCGTAAAATCACTATTAATAATACTAATAAACCGAATTGCTTATGTAGACCAAAGAGGGTTAGTTTTCCCAGGTTATTTGGGAGACTTGTCATGGTCAAACCAGAAACGATAAGGCCAATAATCAGTAAAGCGATGCTCCAATGAAACAGGATAGTGATAATGCCATAATCACTATCCGTATTTTTAACACGCAAGATAAAGACCTCTTTCTATTTAGCTTTGGCTTCAGCTGTTTTGGGTTCGGCCTCGGCTTCAATTTCGATATTTACCGTATCGGACACCCCTTTATCCGCATATAAACTAATACCAAAATCGGAACGCTTGACTGTCGTTTTGGCACTAAAGCCAAGAGCCTTCTTTTTGGCGTAAGGATGCATCCCTTCTTTATTCAGCACAACCGAAAGCGTGACTGGTTTAGAGACACCATGTAAGGTGAGTGTGCCATGGACTTTTGCTGTTTTTTTGCCAGTGCGTTCTATTTTATCGCTCACAAAGGTGGCAGTTGGGTATTTAGCCACATCGAAAAAAAGGTTGGATTTTAGGCGTTCATCTAAGATTGGGATCCCAGTTGCTATATTAGACAAGGGGATTTCCACATTGAGTTTACTATTTTGTGGATTTGCTTCGTCCAATTCCAAGGTACCGTTTGCCATCCATTTGCCAGATACGGTTGAAAACCCAAAGTGGCTGACACCCCATTGAACATAGGTATGTTCTGGGTCCAGAACATAAGTTTCAGAAGCAGCGGTCGCGATAAAAGGAAGAATTAGAGACAACAGCGAAATTAAGCCTGTGGAAATCCGTTTCATAAACTAGCTCCTAAACATTAAAAAAATTTACAATACCAATTTTTATAGAATAGTCTCAATTTAATTTTTTGACAATTTTTAGTTTCCTAGCTGTAAAAGTAGAGGACATGTCCCCTAAAGCTTTCGATTGTATCGAAGTGAAGAGAGAAGGGCTAGTCCCACAAAAACAACCCCGGTAAGCCCGGTGATTATTTCTGGCACATGGATTTTTATACTGGCAAGCATGATAAGGGCTAGTGCCCCTATAGCGAAATGCGCGCCATGTTCTAAGAAGAGATATTTTTTAAAGGTTCCTTTATGAACTAAAAATACTGTGAGTGAACGAACAAATATTGCCCCAATTGCGAGCCCTAGCAGAATAATAACAATATCTTGGGTGATGGCAAAAGCACCCATCACCCCATCTAATGAAAAAGAAGTATCCAAAATTTCTAAGTATAAAAATCCTATCATTCCCTGGTATCCAACGGTGTTGTTATTTTTGCCTAAAAGTTCTGTGGCGCCTTTCAAAAGTATAAAGACAAAAATTCCTAAGATGCCTGATAGAATCCCCTCTAATTTATGGCTTTCTGGAGCCATTTGCTGAATATAAAACAATGCTAATAGTGCGATAACGATTTGAAGAGATTTTATTTTACCCATTCCATTCAATTTTTTTTCGACCCACCAAACCCAATGTATCGATTTTTTTTGATCAAATAAAAAGGAGACGAAAACCATTAACAAAAATAGCCCGCCAAAAGAGGTAATCATGATTCTGGCACTGGAAAGGTGCGCTGCATATTCTGCAGGAGATTCAATCGCTAATGCTAGTACCTCTAGAATATTTAATTGGGTAACCAAAGCAACAATTAAGAGTGGTAATAAAAATCGAACCACAAAAACAGCAATTAAAACTCCCCAGGTTAAAAAACGCGCTTGCCAGATTTTATCCATTTTCGTTAAGACTGTTGCATTCATTACTGCGTTGTCGAAAGATAAACTGATTTCTAAAATGGCAAGGAGTAGTGTTAAAGTGAGGGCAGAAAATCCTCCCCAAAAGAAAACAATAGTAAGCCCGAGGAGGGTGAAGACTAAGGATCCTCGAAAGTATTTAATCAATTGCGTGTCCATTGTAGGATTTTAATGCAGTTGCCAAGAATTTGCTTGATTTTTAAAATATAGGTAAAGTTGGGGTCAGACCCCATTGTAAATGGAGACAACGGTAATGCTAAATCCTCGAAAACCTTGTGTCGTTGCCAATTGGAAAATGCATGGCTCCAAGGAAAGGGTTGCAAAATGGATAGTCGAGCTTTCCAAGGGCTTGAAGTCGGGAACCGCCAAAGACCTTGATGTAGTTTTATGCCCTCCCTCTGTCTATTTACAAGAATCAATAAACTGTATAAGAAATCAGTTATCTAGTGATGCTTTATCTATCGGTTGCCAAAATGTTTATTGCCTATCTGAAGGGGCTTTCACGGGTGAAATTTCTCCAGAAATGCTGATAGATGTCGGCTGTCGTTACGTAATTCTAGGGCATTCTGAGCGTCGTCAGCTGTTTTTAGAAGAAGATACCCTTATTGCAAGTAAATTTGTGGCAGCGTATCATGCGGGTCTAATACCTATCATTTGCGTGGGTGAGACTAGGCAGGAGCGAGAACAGGGTAAAACTAAGCAAGTAGTTTCTCGTCAATTGCAGGCGGTTTTGGAGCTTGCTCCCAAGGGCGCTTTTGGAAAGTCACTGATTGCCTATGAACCTGTTTGGGCAATTGGAACGGGTTTAACCGCAAGCCCCGATCAGGCTCAAGAAGTGCATGCTTTTTTAAGAGGCTGTCTAGCAGAACGAGATTGGGGATCTGCCGAAACCGTTCGTATTCTTTATGGCGGGAGTGTTAAGGCAGACAATGCAAAAACCTTATTTGCACAGTCTGATATCGATGGTGCATTAGTGGGCGGTGCTTCATTAAATGCAGAAGAATTTTTAAACATTTGTAAAAGCTTTTAAGTAAGAGAGAGTGAAATGGAAAACATAATATTAGTGATACATGTCTTAGCAGCCATTGGGCTTATCGGATTTATTTTGATCCAGCAAGGTAAGGGTGCAGAGGTAGGTGCTTCTTTTGGAAGTGGTGCTTCCCAAACCCTTTTTGGTAGCCAAGGATCTGGAAATTTTTTAACCCGTACTACAGCTATCTTGGTAACCTTATTTTTTGTGACCAGTTTGTTACTTGGGCATCTCGCATACAAAAATTCAAAGCCAAAAGATATCGATGATCTTTTGAAAACAGTTCAACCCGCATCCACAGAACCTGCTCCAAGTAAGGATAACGATATCCCTAAAGTTCCTAAGTAAAATCTATACAATGCCGAAGTGGTGAAATTGGTATACACGCCACCTTGAGGTGGTGGTGGCGCAAGCTGTGCCGGTTCGAGTCCGGCCTTCGGCACCAACTAAAAAAAGGGGCTAAGTCTAGAGTTTGTAAAATTTTAAAAACTCCAGACTTAGTCCTTTAGACTCAGATTAAGTAAACTAGATGAATAGTGGCTGTAATATCACTTTTTGATTTATACTTCTTCTAACTATATTTGGGAATGAAGTATTTAGGGAAAAGTATGATCGAGCAATATTTTCCAATCTTAGTCTTTATTATCCTAGGTGCTTTATGTGGGATATTGCCAATGACTTTGGGCAAAGGCCTTGGTCCTAACCGTCCCGATCCTGCCAAAAACTCCCCATACGAATGCGGATTTGAACCTTTTGAAAATGCACGGATGAAATTTGATGTGCGTTTTTATTTGGTGGCAATACTTTTTATCATCTTCGATTTAGAAATTGTATTCCTATTTCCTTGGGCAGTTTCATTAGACAAAATTGGTTGGAATGGCTTTTATGCCATGGGTGTATTTTTAGGGATACTCGTTGTTGGCTTTATTTATGAGTGGAAAAAAGGAGCCCTAGAATGGGAATAGAAGGGATCCTTAAACAAGGTTTTGTCACTACTAATGTGGATGCCTTAGTCAATTGGGCAAGAACGGGCTCTTTATGGCCTATGTCTTTTGGGCTTGCCTGCTGTGCAGTTGAAATGATGCATGCAGGAGCAGCCCGCTACGATTTGGATAGATTTGGTACCCTTTTTAGGCCCAGTCCACGCCAGTCTGATGTCATGATTGTCGCAGGAACCCTATGTAATAAAATGGGACAGGCTCTGCGAAAGGTTTATGATCAAATGGCTGAACCCCGATATGTTATTTCCATGGGTTCTTGTGCGAATGGGGGAGGTTACTATCACTATTCTTATTCAGTAGTTCGTGGCTGCGATAGAATAGTCCCAGTGGATATTTATGTTCCAGGCTGCCCACCAACCGCCGAAGCCTTGGTCTACGGGGTGATCCAACTTCAAAATAAGATAAAGCGTACGAATACCATTGCTCGAGTAGAGGATTAAGATGTCAAGGCTTCAAAATTTGTCCGATTCAGTCCAAAAAAAATTAGGATCTAAAATCCAAAGTTGTGAAATTGCTGCGGATGAATTAACGATTGAACTTGCCTCCGAGGACTTGTTAGAAACCTGTCTTATATTGCGAGAAGATCGCGCTCTCTCATTTGAGATGCTGATGGATCTTTGTGGAGTAGATTACTTACAATATGGTATTGCTTCGTGGTCAACCACTGATTCAACCAGAACCGGATTTTCTCGTGGAGTTGAATTTGATTACCCGATAACACCTTGGACCAAACCTCGTTTTGCTGTTGTTTACCATTTATTGTCTCTTACTCATAATCATCGGCTAAGACTTAAAAGCTTTGCTTTAGGTGAGCCTCCAAAAGTCCCATCAGTGGTTAAATTCTGGAATTCAGCAAATTGGTATGAGAGAGAAGCCTTTGATCTTTTTGGGATCCAATTTGAAGGGCATCCCGATCTGCGTCGAATTTTAACGGACTATGGCTTTATTGGTCACCCCTTTCGTAAAGATTTTCCATTGATTGGCAATGTAGAGATGCGTTATTCGGCTAAAGACAAAAGGGTGATCTATGAGCCGGTTAGTATAAAAGATCGCACACTTGTCCCTAAAACTATTCGTTCAGACAGTCGGTATTTAAGTGAAGAACAGGGCCAAAAGGAATAAGGTTAATGGCAGAAATACAAAATTATACGGTTAACTTTGGGCCTCAACATCCTGCTGCACACGGGGTATTGCGTTTAATACTAGAGATGGATGGAGAAGTCATTCAACGCGCCGATCCCCATATAGGCCTTTTACATCGCGCAACTGAAAAACTAGCAGAAAGCAAACCCTATAATCAAACCATCGGTTATATGGACAGACTAGACTATGTATCCATGATGTGTAATGAGCATGGATATGTATTGGCTATAGAGAAATTGTTAAAGGTTACTCCTCCCATTCGTGCTCAATATATTAGAGTGATGTTTGATGAAATTACTCGAATTTTAAATCATTTATTATGGTTAGGGAGCCATGGCCTTGATATTGGTGCTATGACCATGTTTTTATATTGTTTTCGCGAGCGAGAAGATCTCTTAGATTGCTATGAAGCCGTTTCTGGGGCTAGGATGCATGCCACTTATTATCGACCAGGTGGTGTTTATCGCGATCTACCCGAAGAAATGCCAAAATATAAACCTTCTCGTTGGCATACGAAAAAAGACGTCCATAAAATGAATGCGAATCGTGAAGGTTCCTTGTTAGATTTTATTTGGGACTTTACAGAACGTTTTCCAGGACGCGTAGATGAATATGAGACTTTGTTAACAGAGAATCGAATTTGGAAGCAAAGAACGGTTAATATTGGTATTGTATCAAAAGAACGTGCTTTGCAGTTAGGTTTTTCAGGGCCTATGTTGCGCGGATCGGGTGTTGAATGGGATCTTCGAAGAACTCAGCCCTATGCAGTGTATGATAAATTAGATTTTGATGTTCCGATTGGAAAGAATGGCGATTGTTATGATCGTTATTTGGTTCGAGTAGAAGAGATGCGTCAATCTAACCGCATTATTCGACAATGTGTTGAGTGGCTACGTCAAAATCCCGGCCCCGTTATTATTACTAATCATAAAATAACACCACCCACCCGCCTTGCTATGAAGACTAATATGGAATCCCTCATTCATCACTTTAAATTATTTACAGAAGGCTATTGCATTCCCGTTGGTGAGGCCTATGCTGCCATTGAACACCCTAAAGGGGAATTTGGGGTCTATTTGATTTCCGATGGCGCAAATAAGCCTTATCGTTTGAAGATCCGCGCAGCAGGTTTTGCGCATTTATCTGCTTTAGATGAAATGGTTCGCGGACATATGTTAGCGGATGCGGTTGCCATTATCGGTTCCCAAGATATTGTTTTTGGGGAGATCGATAGATGACGGTTGTATTGTCGTATTCTGCAAAACAAGAGATCGATGCCTGGGTAACAAAATATCCTCCCGAACAAAAACAATCGGCAGTTCTTTATGCCTTGCAGATTGTTCAAAAAGAAAATGGGGGATGGTTAACAGAGCCTTTGATGAATGCTGTTGCCGCTTATTTAGGAATGCCACCCATTGCGGTTTATGAAGTTGCAAGCTTTTATAGCATGTTTGAATTAAAACCAGTGGGTAGACATAAAGTTTCTGTTTGTACCAATATTTCTTGCATGTTAAAAAATGCAGATGAGCTTATTCAGCATCTTCAAGATAAATGGGGAATTAACCCGGGTGAAACAAGCAAAGATGGGCGCTTTACTTTAAAAGAAGTGGAATGTATTGCAGCTTGTGGGGGGGCACCTGCTATTCAAATAGACAGAATTTATTATGAAAATGTTACCAAGGAAAAATTAGACCAACTCTTGGCAGAGTTGGAGTGAGCATCTGAATGGCAAACGAAATTTGTTTTAGAACCCTAGACCACCAAAAGCCTTGGAGCTTAGAAGCCTACCAAAGCGTTGGGGGCTATGAGGTTTGGCGTCGCATTTTAAAAGAAAAAACAAAACCTGAAACGATTATCGATGAATTGAAATTATCCGCTTTGCGCGGACGCGGGGGAGCAGGTTTCCCAACCGGTTTAAAGTGGAGCTTTATTCCTAGAAATGCCCCGGGTCAAAAATATATTGTTTGTAATTCCGATGAAGGAGAGCCTGGAACTTTTAAAGATCGCGAAATCTTGCTTGTCAATCCTCATCAAGTGATAGAGGGGATGTGTATTGCAGGCTATGTGATGGGAGCAACCGTTGGTTACCAATATATTCGAGGGGAATTTTATGAACCTTTTGATCGATCTGAAACTGCATTGATTGAGGCTAGAAATTTAGGGCTATTGGGAAAGAATATTTTAAACTCTGGTGTCGATTTTGAAATGCATAATGTGATTGGCGCAGGTGCCTATATTTGTGGGGAAGAAACGGCATTAATGGATTCTCTAGAAGGCAAAAAGGGATTTCCGCGATTTAAACCACCTTTCCCTGCTAATTTTGGTGTTTATGGACGCCCAACCACCATTAATAATACCGAGACCTTGGCTTCTGTACCGGTTATCCTTCAAAAAGGTGGAAAATGGTTTTTAGAATTAGGTAAACCAAACAATGGTGGCTGTAAGGTTTTTAGTGTTTCTGGACATGTTAATAAACCTGGAAATTATGAGTTGCCACTGGGGATCCCTTTTTCTGAATTACTGGAAAGGGCAGGGGGGTTGCGAAAAGGGCATCACCTGAAAGCGGTTATTCCAGGGGGATCTTCAGCACCTGTTTTGCCAGCAGAAATGATGAATAATTTAAGCATGGATTATGATTCCATCGCAAAAGCCGGTTCTATGTTGGGTTCTGGTGCCGTGATTGTGATGGATGAAACAACGTGTATGGTAAAAATTCTAGCGCGTATCGCCCACTTTTATTTTGAGGAATCCTGTGGCCAATGTACGCCTTGTCGAGAAGGGACAGGCTGGATGTCGCGTATTATTCATCGGATCTTACAGGGCCAAGGGCAGAAAGGTGACTTGGAAATATTAGACAGCGTTGCCAGTGGAATTATGGGTCGCACTATTTGTGCTTTGGGGGATGCTGCGGCATTGCCTGTACAAAGTTTTTTAAAACACTTTCGTTCTGAATTCGAAAGTAAGATTAAGGGTAATTAGAATGCCAATCATAGAGATTGATGGAAAAAAGATCGAAGCGGAAGCAGGTTCCATGATTATCCAAGTGGCAGATAAGGTTGGTATTCAGATCCCGCGCTTTTGCTACCATGCAAAATTATCCATTGCTGCTAATTGCCGTATGTGTTTAATTGAAGTGGAAAGAGCACCAAAACCATTGCCAGCTTGCGCAACCCCAGTTGCTGAAGGGATGAAGGTTTGGACCCGATCTCCAAAGGCCCTCATTGCACAAAAATCAGTGATGGAGTTTTTATTGATCAATCATCCCTTGGATTGCCCAATTTGTGATCAAGGGGGAGAATGCGAGTTACAAGATCTATCTGTTGGCTTTGGAACGGACGATTCTCGTTATAGCGAGGGTAAACGGGTTGTTAAAGATAAAGATCTAGGCCCTTTAATTTCTAGCGATATGACGCGTTGTATTCAATGTACCCGCTGTGTTCGTTTTGGTAGTGAGGTGGCCGGATTTCGGGAATTAGGTGCAACGGGTAGAGGGGAGTGCATGGAAATAGGCACTTTTATTGAACGAAACATTACTTCCGAAGTATCCGGTAATGTGATTGATATCTGCCCTGTTGGGGCGCTCACTTCTAAACCTTTTCGTTTTACTGCTCGGGGTTGGGAATTAAAACAAACACCTAGTATTGGGCCTCATGATTGTCTGGGCTCTAATCTTTTTATACATGTGCGCGATAATAAAGTGATGCGAGTGGTTCCTAAAGAAAACGAAACGATCAATGAAGTTTGGCTTTCAGATAGAGATCGCTTTAGTTACGAGGGCTTATATAGACAAGAAAGATTAATTCAACCAAAAATTAAACGAAAAGGGCATTGGCAGACAGTCTCTTGGCTAGAGGCCCTAGAATTTGCGGCAAAGAGTTTGAATGAGGCTAAAGGATCTGGACGAGATATGCTAGGGGGATTGATTTCTCCCAATGCAACCCTTGAAGAAGCCTATCTTTTCCAAAAATTAATTCGAAGTTTAGGTTCTAATAATATTGATCACCGTTTGCGTCAAATTGATTTTCGGGATCAGGAAAGGGAAGGGCTGTACCCAGATTTTAGTCTTCCACTCTCAGAAATAGAGAAGCAATCTAGGATCTTATTGCTGGGTTCCGATATTCGCCAGGAACAACCTATCTTAGGTATTAAGCTTCGTAAAATGGCTTTGGCAGGTGGAAAAGTTTTAGTTCTTAATCCCATTGATTTTCAGTTTAATTTTAATATTACTGCCAAAAATATCGTTCCCGGTGGCGATTTACTATTGGCTTTAGCAGGTCTTGCCAAGGTTTTATTAGAAAAAAATGTGGATAAGAGTTTAGAGACAGGTTTAAAAGAAGCAAAGCACTGGCTTGCAAAAATTAAGCCCACAGAAATAGATGTTGATATGGCCGATCACTTTCTGGCTGAGGGACAAAAATTAATCTTGCTTGGTGCTTACTCCATTTCCCATCCGAATTTTTCACAGTTAAAAGATCTTTGTCGTGTGATAGCTCAATTAACAGATGCTAAATGGGGTGTTTTAAGTGAGGGAGCCAATTCTACCGGTGCATGGATCGCAGGTTGTATACCTCACCGATTACCGATGGGCAAACGGGTAGAAAATTTGGGCCTTACTGCTTTAGAAATGTGTGATCAAACCCTAGAAACCTATTTATTATGCCAGGTAGAGCCCGATCTGGATTGTTTAAATGGCCTGAAGGCATTACAAACAATAGGCAAGGCAAAACGGGTGATCGCAATTACCGCTTTCGAGAGTAAAGCCCTATGTGATGTCGCCGACGTTTTATTACCCATGGCAGCGTTTACAGAAACGCCTGGCACTTATGTGAATATTGAAGGACAATGGCAATCCTTTAAACCCGCTGTTACTCCTTTAGGCGATAGCAGGCCTGCATGGAAAATATTGCGAGTCTTGGGTAATTTGTGTGAGGCAGAGGGTTTTGACTTTGAATCACTTGAAGAAGTATTGGGAGCCCTAGAGACAGAGGAAAAAGGAATTAAGGATTTCGATAATAAGATCGATTTAAATTCTGTGGATTTACATCCTGTTATTAAAAATGATCAGACTATTATTCGTATAGCGCCGATCCCTCTCTATGCCGGTGATGCTTTGCTTAGACGTGCCACGTCTTTACAAAAAACAGCAGGTGCTGGCGATAATAATATTCGTTTAAATAGTCATTTAGCAAAGAGATTAAAATTGTCAGGCTCTAGAGCAAAGGTTTCTTATAATGGCCATAGTTTAACGCTTCCCTTTATCGTTGATGAAACGGTTCCCGATAATAGCGTGATGATATTTGGTGGGCATGCAGAAACTTTGGGCCTTGGTGATCCGTATTCGGAGGTAGAACTACAGTGCATATAGCTCTACAGATAATTTTTTGGCTCGCGTCAAAACTCGCTTCGCTCAGACATGCATTCGCTCGCCAAAAAATTAATCTTCCGAGCTATATCGTAGTAAGGCAGAATTCTTATGCTTGAAAATGCATTAATATTAGGTTGGATCATCATCAGGATCCTGATTATTATTCTGGCATTATTTTTAATTGCTGCTTATCTTTCTTTGGCAGAGCGTCGTTTTGTTGGTTTTATGCAAGATAGAATAGGTCCCAATCGCGTAGGGCCTTTTGGTTTATTTCAACCCATTGCCGATGGATTAAAATTACTCTTTAAAGAAATAATTATACCAACAAGTTCAAATCGCTATTTGTTTATTGTTGCTCCAATTCTTGCGATAGGGCCTGCCTTGGCTGCCTGGGCAGTGATTCCCTTCGATAGAGGGATAGTTCTAGCCAATATCAATGTTGGATTATTATATTTATTGGCAATGACCTCTTTAGGCGTTTATGGCATTGTGATTGCGGGCTGGGCTTCCAATTCCAAATATGCTTTTCTAGGGTCGCTTCGTTCGGCTGCTCAAATTGTGTCTTATGAAATTCCCATGGGCTTTGCCTTGGTGGGGGTTATTATGGCTGCTCGCAGTCTGAATTTAAGCGAAATTGTTGCAGCTCAAGCTGGAAGCCTTTTGCATTGGTATTGGATCCCCTTGCTGCCTTTAATGATTGTTTATTGGATTTCTGCGGTGGCAGAAACCAATCGCTTGCCCTTTGATGTGGCAGAAGGCGAATCAGAGATTGTGGCAGGATTTCATGTAGAATATGCAGGCATGGCTTTTGCATTATTTTTCTTAGCAGAATATGCCAATATGACCTTGGTTTCCACGCTAGCAAGCTTGCTCTTTTTTGGCGGCTGGCTTTCACCTTTCCAAGGAATTCCGTTTTTGGAAACAGCCTTTGCTTTTGTCCCAGGCATTATTTGGTTGATGTTAAAGGTTAGTTTCTTTTTATTTCTGTTTTTATGGTTTAGGGCAACTTTTCCACGCTATCGATATGATCAAATCATGCGTTTAGGCTGGAAGGTATTTATACCGATTACTCTGATTTGGATAGTTGTTTTAGGCATCATGATTAAAGCTAACATTGGACCTTGGTTCTAGGGGAGTGAGATTGAGATGAAACGATTCGACAGTCTCAAACAATACTTCAAGAGTTTTCTATTATGGGAATTATTGTTGGGCTTAAAATTAACAGGCCGGCATCTTTTTTCGACCAAAATCACTATACAATACCCGGAAGAGCAAACACCCAGTTCTGTTCGCTTTCGAGGTATCCATGCCTTACGACGATATGCCAATGGGGAAGAGCGCTGTATTGCTTGTAAATTATGTGAGGCTGTTTGCCCAGCCTTGGCTATTACGATAGAGGCAGCCCCTCGTGCAGATGGATCTAGGCGTACTACTTTGTATGAAATTGATCTCTTCAAATGTGTTTACTGTGGCTTTTGTGAAGAATCTTGTCCCGTGGATGCAATTGTGGAAACAGGATTTGCAGATTACCATTTTGAAAAACGGGGTGAAAATATTTTGACCAAGGAAAAATTATTGGCGATAGGCGATAGATATGAAGCCCAAATTGCCGAGGATAGAGAAAAAGATGAAAAATATCGTTAATTTAAGCTTGGAACAATTGATTTTTTACGGCTTTGCGGGTCTTGGAATAGTGGCTGCAAGTATGGTGATTTTTTCTAAAAACTCTGTTCGGGCTGTTTTATTTTTGGTACTAACGTTCTTTTGCAGCGCTGGGCTTTGGATGTTACTGGAAGCAGAGTTCTTATCGGTTACACTGGTATTAGTCTATGTGGGTGCTGTGATGGTGTTGTTCTTATTTGTTGTGATGATGCTAGACGTTGAACTGGCATCGAGTCGTGAAGGGTTTGCCCGTTTTTTACCACTGGGCCTATGCGTTTCATTATTCGTTATCTTAAGTTTGGTTTATGTGGTTGGGCCCGCAAATTTTGGTTTAAAAACAGTTGAAAATCCTCTGCCTAAGACGATCGATTACAGTAATGTGCAAGTGCTAGGTACTCTTTTATATACGCGCTTTCTCTATCCATTTCTATTGGCAGGGATTTTGTTACTGGTGGCGATCATTGCAGCTATCAGTTTAACCTTTAGAGGAAGACGGGAAAGTAAGGCCCCACTGCCGAGTACTCAAATAGAGGCACGGAAAGAAGATAGGCTCCGATTAATCAGCAAGGCTGAATGGGGAAAACACGCATGATTGCCTTATCCGATTACTTAATCTTTAGTGCGATTCTTTTTGGCCTTGGGGTTGCTGGTATTTTTATTAATCGAAAAAATGTGATTATTTTATTAATGTGCATTGAATTAATACTGCTTTCGGTTAGTACTAACTTTATTGCTTTTTCTTATTACTTAGACGATATGATGGGGCAAATATTTGTATTCTTTATTTTAACGGTTGCTGCCAGCGAATCTGCAATTGGTCTTGCGATCCTTGTTGTTATGTTTAGAAGGAAGAAGAGTATTGATGTTGAAGAAATGGATCTATTAAAGGGATAACTATGATGGAATTAAAGTCCAGTTGTCTTGCTATTATATTGTTACCCTTAGGGGCAGCTATACTAGCCGGGCTATTTGGAAACGTTATTGGTAGAAGGGGCGCTTCTAGTCCTACTATCTTAGCTGTTGGGCTTTCATTTGTATTATCACTGCTTGTTTTCAAAGGTTTGGTTTTCGATGGTGTAAGCACCTTGGATGTGGCTCTTTATACTTGGGGCAAGAGTGGTCCCTTTCATTTCCAAATAGGATTTTTAATCGATCGTTTATCCGCCTTAATGATTATGGTTGTTAGCTTTGTTTCTTTAATGGTGCATATTTATACCGTTGGTTATATGGAGGATGATCCCGGCTATAAGCGTTTCTTTAGTTATATCTCTCTTTTCACCTTTGGTATGTTGGTATTGGTGATGAGTAATAATTTCTTGCAATTATTTTTTGGTTGGGAAATGGTTGGATTGATGTCCTATTTGTTGATTGGATTTTGGTTTCAAAAGGAAACGGCCATTGCGGCTAATTTAAAAGCCTTTATAGTGAATAGGGTAGGGGATTTTGGTTTTATACTTGGTATTGCTGGGATTGCCTATTATTTTGGAACCCTTGATTACAGTGCAGTGTTTCAAAGAATGGATGGTTTTGCTTTGATTCACCCATCACTTGCATTGTTTCCAGGCGTTGAGATCTCTGCAATAACCCTAATTTGTCTTTGCCTCTTTTTAGGTGCCATGGGCAAATCTGCCCAAGTTCCACTCCATGTTTGGTTACCCGATTCCATGGAAGGCCCAACGCCTATTTCTGCGTTAATTCATGCTGCAACCATGGTAACCGCGGGTGTCTTTATGATTGCGAGGCTTTCTCCTTTATTTGAATATTCGGATGTGGCCTTAAATACCATTTTAGTGATTGGGTCGCTTACTTGTCTTTTAATGGGATTGGTTGGTGTTGTTCAAACAGATATTAAACGGATCATTGCCTATTCAACACTTTCGCAATTAGGTTATATGATGACCGCTATGGGGGCATCTGCCTATTCGATTGGGATATTCCATTTAACCACCCATGCCTTCTTTAAGGCTTTATTATTTTTAGGGGCGGGTTCTGTGATTATTGCTTTGCATCATGAGCAAAATATATGGAAGATGGGTAATCTTAAAAAATATATGCCTATTACTTATATCACCATGCTTATTGGCAGTTTGGCACTGATTGGCTTTCCTTTCTTTTCTGGTTTTTACTCAAAGGATTTAATTATTGAAGCTGTGCAATTATCAAATCTTGCCGCTGCAAAACTTGCCTACCCTATCGTCTTAGGCAGTGTATTTATAACAGCCCTTTATACTTTTCGATTATTTTTTGTCGTTTTTCATACCAAGGAACGCATGGATAAGACCGCCATTAAACACTTGAAGGAATCTCCAGCCGTTATTTGGCTGCCTTTAGTATTATTGGCTATTCCTTCGTTGATAATCGGTGCTCTATTTATAGATCCACTGTTTCAAAATTATTTTCAAGAATCATTGGTTATGCATGCCGCTCATTCAAGCTTTTTAGATTTACAGCAGGATTTTAATGGTTGGCTTGAGATGGGTTTGCATGGATTTTTATCCGTCCCATTTTGGCTAGGGCTAGGGGGACTATTAACAGCATGGCTTGCCTATATTGCTTATCCAAATTTACCACTTATCGTTTCAGAGCGAATGAAAACTCTATATTCAATTCTACAAAATAAACTTGGGTTTGATACTTTTAACCAATGGGCTTTTGCGGGTGGTGCACGCTTACTGGGTTGGTTTTGTTGGCGTTTTGGTGATGAATTCTTAATCGATGGACTTGCTGTGAATGGCTCTGCAGGTAATATTGGTCGTTTATCGCGGGTGCTGAAGAAATTCCAGTCAGGGTATTTATATCAGTATGCCTTTGTCATGATTTTTGGGTTTTTAGTTTTACTCTGGGTGGTCAATTTTGATGTTAAATAGTTTGGGATCAGGAAGGGTGGAAGTATGACATTTCCCTTATTAAGTTTATTGATCTGGCTTCCAATTATTGGGGGTTCTGTCTTATTATTTTTTCGAGGCACACAGAATTTAAGACGAATTAAAGTTCTAGGTTTAGTGTTAGCCTTAATTTGTTTAAGTTTATGTCTACCTTTATTAATGGGATTTGAATTAGGTAGTCCAGAAATGCAATTTAGGGAATATGCTTCTTGGATCCCAAATTTACATATTTACTATTCTTTAGGTGTAGATGGATTTTCGACTCCCCTTATAGTATTAACTTGTTTTATGACGGTTCTTGTGGCTTTAGCAAGCTTTCGATCGGTTTCAAAAATGGTGCCTGAGTATTTTGCTGCTTTTCTAATCATGCAAGGGTTGATTTGTGGGGTTTTTGCAGCCTTAGATGCAGTTTTATTTTACACCTTTTGGGAAGCCATGCTAGTACCAATGTTTTTAATTATTGGGATCTGGGGGGGCAAAAACCGAATTTATGCTACTATGAAATTCTTCTTATACACTTTTTTAGGCTCTGTATTACTGCTGGTTGCTATCATCTATCTTCAAATACTTGCGAAAGAAACGGGAGGAATTGATCCCAAAGATGCCTTTAATATTCTTGCATTTCATCAACTCCCCATCGCATTAACCACTCAAAAATGGCTATTTTGGGCTTTCTTAATTGCCTTTGCAGTAAAGGTGCCCATGTGGCCTATTCACACCTGGTTACCAGATGCCCATGTAGAAGCACCCACAGGGGGTTCCGTGATCTTAGCCGCCATTTTATTAAAAATGGGTGGCTATGGCTTTTTACGATTTATATTACCCATTGCCCCAGATGCCTGTCGAGTCTTTGCCAATGGAATGATTGCACTTTCCTTAATTGCAATTATCTATATAGCTTTAGTGGCTCTTGTGCAAAAGGATATGAAAAAATTAATCGCCTATTCTTCTATTTCTCATATGGGATTTGTGACTTTGGGTCTTTTTGTAGTCTTTTCAGTGCTTCACATGGATGGGACCAGCATAAGCAATACCGGGATCGATGGCGCTATGGTCATGATGATTTCTCATGGATTTGTCTCTGCCGCACTCTTCCTTTGTGTAGGGGTCTTATATGATCGTATGCATTCTCGTTTAATTAACGATTATGGCGGGGTAGTGAACACCATGCCAGTCTTTGCTTCCTTTTTTATGTTGTTTGCTATGGCAAATGTAGGTTTACCAGGGACTTCGGGTTTTGTTGGAGAATTTCTAGTTATCTTAAGTGCTTTTAAAGCTAAATTCTGGATTGCAGCGGGGGCTGCTTCTATTTTAGTTTTGGGCGCTTCTTATACCTTATGGATGTATAAACGCGTTATTTTTGGGCAGGCAGTAAGTGAAGCAGTTTTAGGTTTAGAAGATATTCAAGGCCCAGAGAAATGGGTATTGGGCTTGTTGGCAGTGGCCATTTTGGGCTTAGGCCTTTGGCCTGCACCTTTGCTGGAGATGATCCAAGCTTCCTCTAACCATTTAATCGAACATATTTTGCGTTCGAAGTTACCGATCTAGGAGTGATGATGTGGATTTCTGAGTTACGATTTGTTTATCCAGAAATAGCTTTAAGTGTTATGGCTTGCCTAACTTTGATCATTGATTTATTTATCTCAGAACGAAAAAAATGGGTAACCTATTTTTTATGTCAGGCAACACTCGTTGCCACTCTATTTTTAATCATTCGATTGATTGGGCAGAAATCTACTACCGTATTTTACAATATGTTTATTATGGACTCACTTGGAAACGCTCTAAAATTTGTGATTTGCTTATTTGGCTTTTTTGTCTTTCTGTATTCCCGGGAGTATATATTCGATCGAGAACGTTATCGTAGTGAATATTTTATTCTCTGTTTGTTTTCAATTTTGGGGATGATGATTTTAATTTCCGCTCATCATTTTTTAAGTTTATATCTAGGGATAGAATTATTTGCATTGCCATTGTATGCCCTTATTACCATTGTGAAAAAAGACAAAGTAGCACCAGAAGCCGCAATGAAATATTTTGTGATGGGGGCTTTGGCTTCCGGCATGTTGTTATATGGTATTTCCTTACTTTACGGGATAACAGGGAGTGTGGAAATGAGTGCGATTGCAGATAGTCTTGCCCTTGAAACCGGGAAAGCACCCATGACGCTACTATTTGCACTTGTCTTTATATTAGTAGGGCTTGGGTTTAAATTTGGATTGGTTCCCTTTCATATGTGGTTGCCCGATGTTTATCAGGGTGCTCCGATGTCGGTGACCTTGTTTATTGGGACTCTGCCAAAATTGGCGGGTTTTGGTTTTGCGATGCGAATTTTAAATGACACTTTTCCTTCACTTTCTCAACATTGGCAACCCATCTTAATTATTATGGCCGTTTTGTCCTTAAGCATTGGCAATATCGCAGCGATTGCGCAACGCAATTTAAAACGAATGTTAGCTTATTCCACCATCGCCCATATGGGGTTTTTATTTCTAGGGGTATTGGCGGGCCCTAGTTCGGGCTTTGCCGCAGCTCTAGACTATGTGATTATTTATGCCCTAATGTCTTTGGGCGCTTTCGGATTAATGACAGCGCTTAGCAATCAAAATTTTGAAGCGGAGAATATTCAAGATTTTAGAGGATTAGGAAAACAAAAACCCTGGCTTGCCTTTTTAATGACCATGTTGCTCTTGTCACTTTCTGGCATTCCACCGTTTGCAGGTTTTTATGCCAAGTTTTTTGTATTAGATGCATTAATGAATGCTGGCTTTACATGGCTAGCAGTACTTGCAGTCTTGTTGACAGTAGTAGGGGCTTTTTATTATTTAAGGGTGATCCGAGTGATGTTTTTCGAAGAACCCCTTGAATCACTGCCTTATCAAGAGATCTCAAAATCAGGTGTTGCTGTCTTATCCATTAGTGGTTTAAGTATATTAGCCCTTGGGATTTTCCCAACCTTTCTATTTACTGTTTGCCAAGCCGTGTTTTCTTTCCCTCAGTAAGTTCATGACCACTGTTATCTCTTAGCTCTTTTCGAACTAGTGTCTCGCTCAATATCCGCATTTTCATTCTTTTTGCTTTTCTTGTTATTTATGTCTGATCTATTATCTGTATCCTGAGTGATAGTACTCTTGTTATTGTTATTGTTATTGTTATTGTCTGTATCAACTTCCATGGTTTCTTGCTTGATATTCACATCCATCTTATTCAAGCTAACCTCTAAAATGGGCATGCTGTTTAACATTTCCACGTCAACAGGCGATTGAAGCCCATCCTCCGACTTTCTTGCATGGAAATGGTGCGTCATAGGCCCGGGTCTCGGTTTTGGGTTTTGCACAATGGTTGAAGCCCCGGGCGATGGGTGTAACATACTTGGTAATGTTTGACTTCCTAAGTGATTAACGTAATCTAATGCAGGAGTATTTGTTGTATGAGGTGTTACGTTATTGTTTTGGTTGTCATTAGATGTTTTTAATCTTTTTGGTTTCTGCTGCTCTAATAACAATTTCCGATCGTTTAATAAATATTGAAAAAGACTCGCAACATACATATCATGAGAAACATTTGTTGGAAGCTTTAAACCAGCCATGCTATATTCATCTCCCAAAATGGCCCTTGCTGCAATATGTGAAAGCTGATCATTGGGGACTTTATTTCCTGCTTGCAATGCTTTCATTAGATTTCCTTCAGCAGGTGATAGTTCTTCATCTAATCCTTCAGATTCATGAGTTATATTGGGTTCTTTGTTAAGTTGAAGTTCAAGCAAAATCGCTTTTGCATGTTTAAATAAAACTTCAGAATCCTCACTATAACAAACCGATTTAAGTGATTTTTCTATAAAACCAAGAAGAGTTATTGTGTTAGGTAATTGTTCGAATAGTAAAGCGCCAAGACGATAACACAGCTTATTTTTGTAGGGTTGTTCTAGTTTTTCTCCTAATTCCCAAGTTTTTTTACAAAGCAATGCAAGGTTGTCTAGTAACAACCTGTTATGCTCCTCCAGTTCTTTGTTCTCCTGGTGTTTGAGAGCAATGAGGTTGAATTTCAAAGTATCCAGTTTTTCTTCGATTTCCTCTAGTGTTCCAAAAGCTAAAAGAATAGGAAAAGTCTCTTCATTTGCCAATTGTTGGGCAGTTAATCCATCTGCATTTTTAAGGCTTAAGTTAGCACCCGCCATCACCAATCGCTCAATGAATGGGGTATTTTTTTGTTTAATAGCCACCTGTATAGCAGTATTATTATTTCGGCGACCGTTCAGTGCTGTTTGCAAGATATTTAAAACTTCCTCTAAACCTTCAAGGGAAGTAGATTCGGCGAGTTTAAATAATTTCTCTGCGGCCAGGATAATTTTTCGTGAATTATCATGTTCACCATTTTCAGGAAGTCGAACATCTCGTTTTCCAAGTTGTACTATTGATAAAAGCTGATTAGTTTTATCAACGTCAAGACTGGCACCCCGTTTGAGTAAAGCGCTAACACATTCCACCTGGCCGAGATAAGTAGCGCAATATAAGGCGTTTTTGCCTTTGTTGGAACCTGATTCAGGTGCAGCATCGAGACTTTTAGCGCCCGCTTCAAGGAGCTTTAATACCACATCCCATTGCTTGTAATAAGCAGCCCACCATAAGGCGGGTAAGCCTTTGCTGGGACCTGATTCAGGCGCAGCATCGAGATTTTTAGCACCCGCTTCAAGGAGCTTTAATACCACATCCCATTGCTTGTAATAAGCAGCAATCCATAAGATGGTTATGCCTTTGTAGGCAGCTGATCCAAGTGTGGCATCGAGATTTTTAGCACCCGCTTCAAGGAGCTTTAATACCACATCCCATCGTTGCCAATAAGCAGCAGCCCACCATAAGGCGCTTTTGCCTTTGTTGGAACCTGATTCAGGTGCAGCATCGAGATTTTTAGCGCCCGCTTCAAGGAGCTTTAGTATCACATCACATTGTTGCTGGTTAGCAGCCCACCATAAGGCAGTTTTGCCTTTGTTGGAACCTGATTCAGGTGTAGCATCGAGATTTTTAGCGCCCGCTTCAAGGAGCTTTAATACCACATCCCATTGCTTGTAATAAGCAGCCCACCATAAGGCGGGTAAGCCTTTGTTGCGACCTGATTCAGGTGCAGCATCGAGATTTTTAGCGCCCGCTTCAAGGAGTTTTAATACCACGTCCCATCGTTGCTGGATAGCAGCAAACCATAAGGCGGTTACGTCTTTGTTGGGACCTGATTCACGAGAAGTATCTATAATAGCTTTTTTTTCAATCAATAACTTAACAAGATCAAGATGACCTTTTTCAGCTGCAAACATGAGTGGATATGAGCCATTAGTTGCAGGCCTGGAGATCAAGGAAGGATCTTTTTCAAGAGAAAAACCTACCTTTTCTAAATTTCCAGAAGAGCAGTTTTGAATAAATTCAGACTCTTTTTCAATATCAAAAGGTGCATCAAGTTGTATAGGAGGTGATAGCATTTCTGAAGTGTTTTCATTTGTGATAGAAGAAGCAGTTACGTTATTTTGTGTGGCTATGCTGTTTATATTATTTTCTTGTGAATTTGAATTATTACTAAACATTATAATCAAGCCCCTAAACGTAATATTAGAAAATTTATTGCAAAATGATAACGAAATTTGAGCTTAAAGTCAACTTTCCAAATAAAAATAAAGGTTAAATAAAATTAGCGGGGGAATGAATTAATTGAGTGGAAGGTAGGCATTAATATGCGTGAATAGTCCCTATTCTTTAGTGGCTTAAATCTTCTAACTCATATTTATAGAAACCCATTTATAGAACTTGCATTGGGAGCCCTATCCAGGTAAGATGGACAAAGTTGACGCGGGGTGGAGCAGTCTGGCAGCTCGTCGGGCTCATAACCCGAAGGTCGTAGGTTCAAATCCTGCCCCCGCTACCAGAATAAAAAAATAGGAAGCCCCGGATGGGGCTTTTTGTTGATGGCGAAGTTGGAAAGTGGGCTTAAAGCCCATTTTTTGTTTAAGTGGGTATAGAGTTATGGGGCAGGCAGTTGCAGTTGAGAAAGTCATTGCACCGGTTGTGGCAGGCCTTGGATTTAAATGGGTGGGGATGCAATTTATCCCTTACGGTAGAAGGTCCATTTTAAGGATCTATGTCGATAAGACGGGTGGCATCACGATTGATGAATGCGAACGGGTTAGTCGGCAGTTGAATGCAGTTTTAAGTGTTGAATGGGCAAACGAGGATTATATTTTAGAAGTATCCTCACCAGGGCTAGACCGAATATTGTTTACAAGTGAACAATGTGCGGAACAACTGGGAAAATTGATTTCGATTCGACTGATTTTGCCAAAGGATGGGCAGCGAAATTTTAAGGGAAGATTGCAGAGTGTGGATAAGGATAAACTCTGTCTTCTTTGCGAAGAGAAAGAAGAAATTTTTTCTTTTGCAGACATTGGCGAGGCACGTTTAGTGCCGGAGTGGTAGGCCTTTTAAGTATTTGAATAGCGAGGCTTTATGAGTGAAAAGATTCCGCTAAAATTGGCTTTGGGTGCTCTTTCTAACGAGAAGGGTGTATCCGAGGAAGTGATATTTCAGGCGATTGAAGCCGCATTAGTCTCTGCGACTAAGAAAAAGTATGGCGCAGAAGTTGATGCCAAGGTGACTATCGATCGTAAAACTGGTTTATACGAGACCGTTCGTTTATGGACAGTGGTTGAAGATCCCACCGAGGAAACACCTTTAGTTCCAGAAAGGCAAATACCTATTTCTGAGGCTCCTAAACGTAAAAAGAATGCGGCAGTTGGCGATATCATTGAAGAAGCCATGGAATCGGTAGACTTTGGTCGTATTGAAGCACAGACCGCAAAACAAGTGATTTTGAAAAAAGTCCGCGAAGCAGAACACGAAAACACTGCGGAAGAATTTCGTAAGAAAAAACATCAACTCATTATGGGTGTTGTTAAGAAAAGCAGCCGAGAAGCAGTCATTTTAGATTTGGGCAGCAATGCAGAAGCGATTATGCGCAAAGAAGATTTATTGCCACGAGAAGCCGTACGGCCAGGTGATAGATTGCGGGCTTATCTAGTGGATGTTGTGACAGAAGCCAGAGGGCCTCAGCTTATCTTAAGCCGAACCTGTAATGAAATGTTAATTGAATTATTTAAGATCGAGGTTCCAGAAGTTGGCGAAGGCATTATTGAAATTAAAAGTGCAGCACGCGACCCTGGTGTTAGAGCCAAAATTGCCGTTAAAACCAATGATGGTCGAATAGATCCGGTTGGTGCTTGCGTAGGGATGAGAGGCGCTAGAGTACAAGCCGTTTCCAATGAATTAGGTGGCGAACGTGTGGATATCGTTTTGTGGGATGATAATCCTGCACAGTTTGTAATGAATGCCATGGCGCCTGCTGAAGTAATTTCAATTGTCGTGGATGAAGATACCCATGCCATGGATGTTGCCGTTTCGGAAGAACATTTGTCACAAGCGATTGGTCGAAATGGCCAAAATGTTCGTCTGGCCAGTGCCTTGACGGGTTGGGAACTAAATGTGATTACGGAAAAAGAAGCTTCCGAAAGAACGTCTGATGAACAAGATCGTTTATTACGGATCTTTACTGAAAATCTTCATGTCGAGGACGATGTTGCTACATTGCTAATCGAGGAAGGGTTTACCAGCCTTGAAGAAGTGGCTTATGTACCGATGCAAGAATTATTAGATATTGAAGGATTTGATGAAGAAATTGTGAATGAGTTGCGCACCAGAGCAAAAGGCTCGTTGCTAACCCAAGCGATTGCTTCAGAGGAAAAGTTAAATGAAAAAACACCCGCGGATGATTTATTAGAACTTCCGGGGTTGGATAGACAATTAGCTTTTGTATTAGCGAGCCGCGGGATTATTACACGTGATGATTTAGCAGAACTCGCGGTTGATGATCTCGAAGATATTCCAGGTTTAGATGAGTCTAAGGCTGCAGAGCTTATCATGGCAGCTCGAGCGCACTGGTTTGTGTAAGTGGCTCATGGCTTTAGATGAGGAGGTTGGTCCATGCCAGGTGAGACTGTTGAAAAATTGGCCAAATCTTTTGGTATCGACTGTGAACGTTTAATTGAACAGTTTGCAGAGGCGGGCTTTACGCTTAGCGCTAAGGAAATAGTTCCTGACGAAGCTAAGACGGCCTTGCTAGGCCTATTAAAACGTGAACATGGTGAAAAATTGGCTATAGAGCCCAAGCAAATTACCTTAAAACGACAAAGTAAAACAGAAATTAAAGTACAACGTTCTTCTGGGCGCAAAGGTACCGTGAGTGTGGTACGTAAAAAACGCCATATCTATGTTAAGAAAGATCCCAATGCACCAGCAGAAGAAGGATCGATTGATCTGATACAGGCAGAAGCTTTATCGAGTCCTGCAGCGGAACCTATCTTTGAAGAAGTAATACCAGAGGTAGTTTCAACCATCGTTGAAACTGAAACATCAACGACTCCTGAACAGGCTTCCTCAAAAGAGACGGCGAATGATGCAGCAGTGACTGCAGGTGTTGCGCCAAGCACGCATGGGAAAAAAGATGAACGACCCTCTATTGCTAAAAAAGGCCGTTCTGCTCGAGATTTAGATGAAGAAGAAAAGAAGCGAGGCAAGTCTAAGCTTAAAGGTCGAGATGAACCGGATGTTTGGCGCAAAGGAAAAATAGTTAACCCCTTGGATATTGTTGCCGAACTCGAGGTCGAAGAAACTGAAGACGAAACTAAAGTTCCACGTCTTCCTCATAAGCCTGGCAAAATTAAAGCGAAAGCCGGTGCTGCAGGAAGAGCGCATAAGAAGGATCTGAAGGGGATCACCGAAGAACTTCAAAAGAAACATGTTTTCGAAAAACCGATGGGGCCTATGATAAGGGAAGTGTTGATCCCAGAAACCCTAACGGTAGCTGAATTAGCACAAAGAATGTCGGTTAAAGCCGGAGAAGTTATTAAAGCCTTAATGAAAATGGGAACGATAGTCACCATTAACCAAGCAATTGATCAAGAAACTGCCTCAGTGGTGGTTGAAGAAATGGGTCATACACCAAAACTGATAAAAGAGTCTAGTGTAGAGACGGTTCTGCAACTCGATGAAAATACTGAAGAACGTTTACCCCGCGCTGCGATTGTGACAGTGATGGGCCATGTGGATCACGGTAAAACCTCCCTTTTAGATTACATTAGAACAACAAAAGTTGCTGCCAAAGAAGCGGGTGGAATTACCCAACATATCGGCGCTTATCATGTGAATACTTCACGAGGCCCAATTACCTTTTTAGATACCCCTGGCCATGCTGCATTTTCACAAATGCGCGCTCGAGGTGTTCAATGTACAGATATTGTTGTGTTGGTGGTTGCAGCCGATGACGGCGTCATGCCGCAAACAGTGGAAGCCATTCAGCATGCAAAAGCTGCACACGTACCAATTGTTGTAGCTATTAATAAAATCGATAAAAAGGAAGCTGATCTCGATAAGATCCAAAATGAATTATCTCAACATGGACTTCTTCCTGAATCTTGGGGGGGCGATGTTATTTTTCTTCCTGTTTCTGCAAAAGAAGGAACGGGAATTGATACTTTATTAGATGCTCTTGGCTTGCAAGCCGAAATGCTTGAATTAAAGGCCCCTGTTGCTGGTAAAGCCAGCGGTGTTGTTTTGGAAGCGCGTTTAGATAAGGGTAGAGGTCCTATTGCTTCACTCTTAGTGCAAAGTGGAACTTTACATCGCGGTGAAATATTGCTGGCAGGATCTGAATATGGTCGCATTCGCGCCATGATGAATGAATTAGGCCAACAGGTAGAATCGATTGGGCCTGCTATGCCCGTAGAAGTCTTAGGTTTATCGGCTACTCCTCAAGCGGGTGATACCTTTATAGTGGTAGCGGACGAACGTCAAGCACGTGAAGTTGCTGTCTTTAGACAAGGTAAACATCGTGATGTGCGCATGTTACGTCAGCAAACTTCAAAGCTTGAAGGCTTTTTCGATCGCATGCAACAAAGCGAAGCCAAAGTACTTAAAATTGTATTGAAGACCGATGTTCAAGGTTCTGCAGAAGCCTTAACCGAGGCTTTGGAAGGTTTATCGACGGAAGAGGTGAAGGTTAAGATCGTCGCTGCTGGTGTTGGCGGTATTAATGAATCGGATGTCTCTTTGGCTATGGCATCGAACGCTATTTTAATTGGTTTTAATGTTCGAGCAGATGCTTCTGCCCGGCGTTTGGCAGATAAAGAAGGCCTGGAACTCAATTACCATAGTATTATTTATGATGTTGTCGATAGTATTAAACGTTCTATCAATGGTTTACTGGGGCCAAGTTTTAAAGAAAATATCTTAGGTTTGGCTGAAGTAAGAAGTGTATTCCGATCAGCGAAACTGGGTGCGGTTGCAGGTTGTATGGTCATTGAAGGCAATGTTAAACGCGGTTGCCCAATTCGGGTCTTAAGAAATAATGTTGTCATTTACCAGGGCGAATTGGAATCCTTACGTCGATTTAAGGAAGATGTTTCGGAAGTACGTAGTGGTACAGAATGTGGAATTGGTGTTAAAAATTACAATGATGTGAAAGTCGGTGATCATATTGAAGTCTATGAAACCGTCGAAGTGACACGAGTCTAGAGGTTTTATGCCTAAAAATTTTAGTAGAACTCAACGTATTGCAGATCTTATTCATCGAATTATCGCTAAGCTAATTCGAGAGGAATTTAAAGATCCTCGTGTGGGTATGGTAACGGTATCCGAAGTCACCGTTTCTCCCGATCTAAAACATGCCAAAATTTATGTCACGGTTTTAGAAGATCCCAAAACAGCGCAAACCCTTAAAATATTGAATGAAGCGAGTGGTTTTTTTCGCTCTCGTTTGGCCTCTGATCTTCAATTAAGAGTGATCCCAAAACCCCACTTTATTTTTGATGATTCCGTTGTTCGTGGAACCCGCATTGCTTCACTTTTAGAGTCTTGTGTTCGTGGCTCGTAGAGCGATCAGTGGGATTTTGATCCTGGATAAACCAAAAGGGATCACCTCTAATGCTGCCTTACAAAGGGTTAAGCGCTTATATAATGCTGCAAAGGCCGGACATAGCGGCAGTCTCGACCCAGTCGCTACAGGTTTATTACCTATTTGCTTAGGGGAAGCAACCAAATTTTCTCGTTTTTTATTAGATGCGGATAAGCATTATCGGGTGAGTGCGAATTTGGGGATCCGTACTGAAACGGGTGATACAGAAGGCAAGGTTATTTCCACTGGAAAAGTGGATTGCTCTCTTACAACACTTCAATCTGTATTGGAAAATTTTAGAGGAAATATTTTACAAGTGCCTTCTATGTATTCGGCTATTAAATATCAAGGCCAACCTTTATATAAACTAGCCCGCCAAGGGATTACCGTCGATAGGGAGGCTCGTGAAATCTCTATTTATTCACTGGAAATTTTATCTTTTTCTGAAAACATTTTGGAGCTAGAGGTTCATGCTAGTAAGGGAACCTATATCCGATCCCTGGTGGACGATATCGGAGAGGCCTTAGGTTGTGGCGCCCATGTTCTAGAATTAAGGCGTTTGAAAGCAGGGCCTTATATTGCTGATCAAATGTTAACTCTAGAAACTTTAGAGCAAGTGGCTGAAAGTGAAGGGATTGAGGCCTTAGATCGATTTCTTTTACCAGTTGAAAGTGCTGTTGCTAGCATGCCAGATGTTAAGCTTTCAGACTCAACGGCTTTTTATATAGGCCAAGGTCAAGCGGTGATCGTTCCCCATGCGCCTGCTAATGGATGGGTGAGGTTAAAAAATGGTGAGCACTTTCTAGGTATTGGCGAAATTTTAGAAGATGGCCGGGTTACAGCGCGCAGGCTAACTAATAAGGTGGTTTCCTTTTAAGACACGATAGGGTACACTATTACCTCCTCGATCTGGACCTGATCACTTATTAGGCTTGGACGAGTGTAAAATAAGTTAAATAACTTTATATAGGAGTTTATTTCATGCGGTTAAGCGTAGAGGCTAAAGCCAATATCGTTGAACGTTTTCGTCGGGCAACGGGAGATACCGGATCCCCTGAGGTTCAGGTTGCATTATTAACAGCTCGCATCAATTTATTAACCGAACACTTAAAAGCACATAAGAAAGATTTTCATTCACGCCGTGGATTAATTGGAATGGTGAATCGTCGTCGCCAATTATTAAGCTATTTAAAGGAAGCAAATCCAGCGCTTTATGGTAAATTAATTGCGGATTTAGGTCTTCGTGCTTAATATCGTCGTCTTGGAAAATTAAAAATATTTTAGCGTTTTATAAGGAAGCAGCGTGACTCCAATCAAAAAGACCCTTAAGTATGGTGATCATACTTTAGTACTAGAAACCGGAACAATTGCTAGACAAGCCTCGGGCTCTGTGATTGTAAACTTAGATGATACGATTGTACTTGTTACAGTGGTTGGATTACAGGATGTAGGCGTTGTTCAAAACTTTTTACCGCTTCGTGTGGATTATCAAGAACGCTCTTATGCAGCGGGTAAAATTCCTGGAGGTTTCTTTAAACGCGAAGGTCGTCCTAGCGAACGTGAAACCCTGGTTTCCCGATTAATCGATCGACCCATTAGGCCTTTATTTCCCAAAGGATTTGGTCACGATGTTCAGATCATTGCAACTGTTTTATCCTTAAACCCAGAAATTGAATCCGATATTCCCGCGATGATTGGCGCATCAGCCGCCTTAGCCATTTCAGGGATCCCTTTTAGTGGTCCTTTGGCTGCAGCTCGTGTGGGTTATAAGGATGGCCAATATTTATTAAATCCTACTCAAACTCAATTGGATACTTCCGAATTAGATTTAGTGGTTGCTGGAACCAAAGATTCAGTCTTGATGGTGGAATCAGAAGCCAAAGAGTTAACCGAATCCGTGATGCTAGGTGCTGTGATGTTTGGTCACCAGCAAATGCAGGTTGTGATTAAAGCCATTGAAGAATTAGCTAAAGAATCGGGCAAAACGACTTGGGCCTGGAGTCCTGCTGCTGAAAATACAGAACTCGCAACTCAAATCAATTCTACCTTTGAGGAAGAAGTTAGGTCTGCTTATCTTATTCAAGACAAACAAGCTCGCTTTCATAAACATAGAGAAATCAAATTAAAAGCCACTGAAAAATTTGTAGGAGAAGCATCTACTCCTGAACTAAAAGCAGAGGTTAGTCATTTACTGGAAAAATTAGATCGTTCAATAGTGCGTGGCCGGATCTTAAAACGCGAGCCTCGAATTGACGGACGAGATAACAAAACCGTTCGGCCAATTAATATCAAGGCTGGATTATTGTCTCGTGCCCATGGTTCTGCTTTATTTACCCGAGGTGAAACACAAGCCATTGTGGTTGTTACCTTAGGAACAGGCCGCGATGCACAGCTTATCGATAGTCCTTTAGGGGAATATAAAGATTCCTTTATGTTGCACTATAATTTCCCACCGTATTCTGTCGGGGAAGTGGGCCAAGTGGGTAGTCCAAAACGCCGAGAAATTGGTCATGGTATGTTGGCAAAACGGGCAATCCGATCGGTATTACCCGATGAAACACAATTTCCCTATGTTTTACGAGTGGTTTCCGAAATCACGGAATCCAATGGTTCAAGTTCTATGGCAACGGTTTGTGGTACAAGCATGGCATTGATGGATGCTGGCGTTCCTGTTACCTCTGCGGTTGCGGGTATTGCGATGGGCTTAATTAAAGAAGGTGATCGCTTTGAAGTGTTAACCGATATCCTAGGAGATGAAGATCACTTAGGGGATATGGATTTCAAGGTAGCTGGAACTTCTAAGGGCGTGACTGCCTTGCAAATGGATATTAAAATTGCTGGTATCACTGAAGAAATTATGCGCGTAGCCCTTGATCAAGCAAAAGAGGGCAGAATTCATATTTTAGGCGTTATGAATGAAACTTTGTCTGCGCCTAGAGCAAATATGTCGAATTTTGCGCCTCAAATTATTACCTTCAAGATCAACCCTGAAAAAATCCGAGATGTGATTGGTAAAGGTGGAGCAACTATTCGTTCTTTAACGGAAGATATTGCGGCAACTGTGGATATTCAAGACGATGGAACCGTGCAAATTGCTTCTGTTGATAAAGCAGCGGGCGAAGAAGTGCGTCGTCGAATTGATCTCATCACTGCAGATGTTGAAATCGGTAAAGTCTATGAAGGGCGCGTGGTCCGGATTACTGAATTCGGTGCATTTGTGAATTTCTTACCGGGTAAAGATGGTTTGGTTCATATTTCTCAAATCACCGATCGACGTTTAGAAAACGTGACGGATGTGTTACAAGAAGGTCAGGTTGTTCGAGTAAAAGTCTTGGAAATCGACAGACAAGGTCGTGTACGTTTAAGTATGAAGGAAGTGTCGCCAGAGGAGCAGTCATCATCAATGGTTTAAACTTAGATGTCTGAGTATTTTAATAAATTTCGCTTTGAGGAGTAAATTACAATGACTTGGAAAATTACTTTGCAAATTATAGACAAAACAGACGCGGAAGGTTATACACGAGTATGTTATCATTTTCAAAATGATAATAAAAATAGTCCTCTTAGTAAAATCTGGATTTTTCCAGAGACACCACGGTATTCTCATGATGCCCCAAAACAATGGCCAAGCAAGACAAGATCTCTTCATCTTTTTCCTTCTCATCAGCTCAATGAATTCTCTGAATACCTGCAGGGTGAGGATTGCAGAGATCTTGTACTTGAAAGTTTAAAACTTGATAATACTCATAATAGTCTAAACAAATTATTAAGTTCTTCTACTTTAGATAGATCACATGGGCCAACGGCTATTGCATTTCGAGATAATTATTATCTAGATTATCAATTGGAGCCACTCTTTCAATATTTAATAGAGTTGGAATTACCAAAAGAATTTTTGGACACTATTAAGGATTACATAAAACCCAGAATAAAAACACAATCGGAACAAGCTTTTGATAAAGAGCTAGGAGAACCGATAACTGCTTCAAATTTTCAGGCCCTTTTAAACAAGGCCAAAATAATTCGTCGTGATGTCATTGAACAATTTAATAGTGATACTGCTGATGGTTTATTTAAATTGGGCCAGCAATGTTTGGATAATGGGCTTTATGACTATGCTATAGAAACGTTTAAAGTGGTGGTATATCCTTGTGGCACTCATCTCTCTGAAGACCGCCCATTCTATTATAGTGGCTGCAATATACATTCTAATGAAGCTTCAGGATTATTGGTTCAAGCAATGAGAATGAAAATCAACCATTTACCCAAGAATGAAAAGCATCTTGAATTAAAAAAGATAATTAAAGAATTGTTAGATATGAGAAATCTTGGGCGAGACACAGTATGCGGTTTACCAGATTTTCAAAATGCAATTGCTAATTTGATTTTTGAGTTTTCGGATTTGCCTACCAAAGATTTCATCCCTGAGCATGAAAAGTATCAATCGACTATGAAATGGGCAAATCAATTTTTGCTTTATTTTTCTGAAAGTGTTTATCAGTGTAATAGTGAAAAAGTGGAAAAACTTAAAGCAGAAAATAGCAGGCTTCAGGAAAAGCTCAAAGAATATGAAAATTCCGCTAATAAAAAATCTACGGTTCAATCAAAAGGTGCTTTAGTTTTTTCGACTATCGGCAATTCGAACGAGAATATAAATGCTATGCCTTCAACACCATCTCAAACGACAACTGTGACATCCCCATCTATTATGTAGTGTTTAAAGCTTGGCCTTCTTTTTATAGAAGGAGGCCAAGCATTTATTCTTGATCCTGCAATCGGGCATAAGCCAAAATAATTCAAACAACGGTTTTAGTAAAACCATCATTTTAATTTGAAACGACTATTTTTGTATTGAGAAAGTGGGTAGTCGTTTATGTACTGCTTTATTTTTTAAAATAACATATCTTGGCAATCCGTTATGATAAGACGGATAAGCCTCTCCTTGGATCAAAGGCTCTAGATAATCTCGACAAGCTTGGGTTATCCCAAAACCATCTTCTCGTATAAAATTGAGCGGCATTTTCTTTTCTTGATTGGCTACATCTCTTAAAGCAACGGTTTCAATATGCCAACGGTAGGGCTGATCAGAATCGCGTTTAATGATTGGCATCACGGCATTTTTGCCTTGCAAGGCTAATTCTATAGCATGCTTCCCGAGTGCATAGGCTTGTTCAACATCCGTATGTGAGGCAATATGACGCGCTGAACGTTGCAAATAATCTGAAACTGCCCAGTGGAATTTATAGCCAAACTTATCTTTGATCATCTGGGCAAGCAAGGGGGCAACCCCGCCCAATTGCGCATGCCCAAAAGCATCTTTTAAACCACTTTCAGATAAAAATTTGCCGTTCTCATTTTTAATACCTTCAGAGGCAACGATAACGCAATAGCCATTTTTTTCGACCGATTGCTTTACTGCTGAATAAAATTTGTCTTCATTAAAAGCAATTTCTGGAAATAAAATAAGATGGGGGGGAAGCTCAACACTACTTGAGGCAAGGCCGCTTGCTGCCGCAATCCAACCGGCATGACGTCCCATCACTTCTAAAATAAAGACTTTGGTTGAAGAATTTGCCATAGAGGCAACATCAAGTCCTGCTTCCATCGTTGAAATAGCAACGTACTTTGCTACCGATCCAAATCCCGGAGAACTATCGGTAAAGGGTAAATCGTTATCAATGGTTTTAGGGATCCCAATACAAGTAATAGGGTAGCCCAAGGTGTTTCCCAATTCAGAAATTTTATAAGCGGTATCTTGAGAGTCTCCACCACCGTTATAAAAGAAGTAGGCAATATTATGTGCTTTAAAGACTTCAATTAGACGTTCATATTCTTTTCGATTTTCTTCTAAGCTTTTCAGTTTATATCGGCAAGAACCAAAAGCGCCACCTGGCGTCATTTTAAGAGCTGCGATATCTTCGGGTGATTCAAAGGAGGTATCGATCAGATCCTCTGTTAAGGCACCGATAATGCCATTTCTAGCCGCATAAATTTTATGAAAGGCTTTGGGGTGTTGCCGGGCGGTTTCAATTAAGCCACAGGCTGAAGCATTAATAACGGCAGTAACACCACCAGATTGTGCATAAAGGGCATTTTTTTCCATAAGGCAATTTTTACATAAAATCCTTTGGTAGTCCACGCAGTTATCCTTTTGTTATTTACCGAAACTGTTTTAATTCTTCTGGCTTAATATCAAGTTAGATAACCTACGATTAATCCTACTTAAAAAACTGGCTGTCAATACAGCATTAATTTGGAGTGTTTTTCTTATTTTAAATCTTGTATCCTGAACTAAGTCTAATTAAAGGAAATTTATGCATATTCATATTCTTGGTATCTGCGGCACTTTTATGGGTGGTTTGGCTGTACTTGGCTCCGAATTAAATCTAAAAATCACGGGTTCCGATCAAAACGTTTATCCACCCATGAGCACTCAATTAAATGATCTTGGTATTCAAATATCTGCAGGGTTTGATAGTGTTGAACCATTAAACCTTAAACCAGATTATATTTTGGTTGGAAATGTCATGAGTCGGGGCAAACCGGTAATAGAAGAGATCTTAAACCGAGGCTTGCCAATACTCTCTGGTCCTGAGTGGCTTTCCCGCTTTGTTTTGCGCGATCGGCATGTCATTGCTATCTCGGGTACGCACGGTAAAACGACAACGACCAGCATGGTTGCCTGGATCTTAGAATATGCCGGTTTAAATCCTGGGTTTTTGATTGGGGGTGTTCCTAATAATTTTGCTCGTTCTGCACGTTTAGGAACAGGGCCCTTTTTTGTAGTTGAAGCCGATGAATATGATTCCGCCTTTTTTGATAAGCGTTCCAAGTTTGTTCACTATTGGCCTAATACCTTAATTATTAATAATATTGAATTTGATCATGCCGACATTTTTCCAGATTTAGCTGCGATCCAATTGCAATTTCATCATTTAGTTCGAACGGTTCCTGGTAAAGGATTAATTATCTATCCAAAAACGGATAAAAACGTTCTTGAGGTTTTGAAAAAGGGATCTTGGTCTCCTTGTGTTAGTTTTGGGGGAGTTGGGGAACAAGGGAGTTCAGATCAAGAAGGGTGGTTAGCCAAAAATTATACACCATCTAACAATCAATTCGAGGTTTACTTTAAAGGTAAAAACTTTGGAAAACTTCAATGGAATTGTTTGGGGCAACATAATGTTCAAAATGCATTGGCTGCTATTGCTGCAGCTTATCATGTGGGAATTGATCCCAAGATTGCGATAGAAGCGCTATCTCAATTCCAAGGCGTTAAACGCCGTATGGAAGTAAAAGGGATCAAAGCTGGAATTACGGTTTATGATGATTTTGCGCATCATCCAACGGCTATTCAAACCACCTTAGAAGGTTTGCGTGCCAAAGTGGGGAGGGATGCAAGAATTGTGGCAGTGCTTGATATTCGATCTAATACCATGAAAGCGGGGCATCATCAAAATTTACTAGCGGGTGCAGTTCGTGATGCAAGTGCTGTTTATATTTATCAATCATCGGATATTCCTTGGGATGTGAATAAAGTTTGGAAGGACTCTAATAAACCAGGTGGAGTTTATTCCGATACAGAAACTTTATTAGAAAAAATATTAGAAGAAACTAATGAAAAAGATCATGTTATTTTTATGAGCAATGGTGGATTTAATGGGATCCAAACTCAGTATTTAGAAAGACTGCCCAGCCACAATTAAGGTTGATTTTTAGTGTTGACTTGGATTTCGCGCCATAAAGCTGTACATATAATCAGATAATTTCTGCTTCACACTCTTTTGAGCCGATTAAACCCCATAATCGGCTCAAGAAATAATTGATTTTGAGCCGATTAAGAACTATAATTGGCTCATGAAGAAATACAATTGGCAGCAAGAAGATTGGCCTATCTTTCGGTATGAACTATCAAATCTACACGAAATATTGTTTTCTATTGCAGAGAAGATGGGAAATATCAGCGGCAAATTAAGTAGCCTAGCAGAAGATCTTCAAACAGAGGCCTTGATTAACCTAATGGTTGAGGAAGCCATAAAAACCTCAGAAATTGAAGGGGAATATATCAGTCGCCCCGATGTTAGATCCTCTATCAAAAATAAACTTGGGCTCAATGAACAGTCTTTGTCTGTTCAGGACAAAAGGGCACCAGGAGTGGCTGAATTAATGCTCGATGTTCGCAAAACTTTTAAACAGCCCTTAACAGAAGAAACATTATTTAAATGGCATTTTATGCTGTTATCAAGTTCTCCTTATCACCATCTTAAAATTGCGACTTGGCGCACCCATTCAGAACCCATGCAGGTTGTTTCAGGAAGAGAAGGAAAATGGGTAGTACATTTTGAAGCACCACCTTCAACAGAGGTTCCAAATGAGATGGAGAAATTTATTCAATGGTTTAATAATACCGCCCCAAGTAAATCAGAAGCTATCCATTTTGCACCGGTACGTGCTGCAATAGCACATTTATATTTTGAAAGCATTCATCCCTTTGAGGATGGTAATGGCAGAATTGGTCGCGCCATTGCAGAAAAAGCGCTCTCTCAAGGGTTTGGATATCCCGTGATTTTAAGCTTATCACAATCGATTGAAGCAGATAAGAAATCCTATTATGCTGCTCTAAAGGAAGCCTCGAAGTCAAATGAAATTACTTCTTGGATCCATTATTTTATCAATATGACATTAAAAGCCCAAATTGAAGCTGAAGCCCAAATTAATTTTATCTTGAAAAAATCTAAATTCCTTGATATCTACAAAGATAATTTAAATGAACGTCAATTAAAAGCAATCAAGCGTATGCTAGAGGCAGGCAAACAAGGATTTGAAGGCGGTATGAGCGCCAAAAAGTATATGATTATCGCAAGCACTTCAAAAGCAACTGCCACCCGAGATTTACAGGATCTATTATCCCTAAAGGCACTAAAGCAAATAGGAAGTGGGCGTAATGTACGTTATGATCTCAATATATGAGGTCCTTGAAAAGATAGGTTATTTGCCCGGTGTCTGACACCTTTTGTATTACGGGGATGTTAACAATAAAACTTTACTTTCTTCATCATTACTGCTTGTTGTAATAATTTTATTGCGAATATTATGATAATTCTTTAAATCATCAAGCAGTTGCTGAAAAATATCACCGGTATAAGGCTCTTCAAGATAAAGTGTTACTAAGGGTAGTGGGTGACTTGCTTCTTCCAAACGCAAGGTTCCTACCCATAATGGGATCCCTTTTGCTGTTGCATAATCCGATTGCCAGAATTGTATGACCAATCGCTTGGTTTGATCAATGGGCTTGGCCAGAGTTAATACAGGCAGGCGATCCCGATGAAACTTTGGCATGATCGGAAAAATCATAGGGGATGGGTTATTATCAAGAAACAGTATTCCAGTTTGGAAATCTAGTTTGGGGATTGTCTTCCACCCAGCTTTTTCCAGAGAAGTTTCTATCGTTTTTAATGCCCCTAAGTATTGTAAATCAAAAACAATGCCATGACGTCTAAAAGCGCCTCTTCGATATAAAGCGTTGCTTGGATCTTTTCCTTCCCACCAAGTGTTTTCTACTAGCACATAGCTTGACCATTGACGAACAATTTCTTTACGTAACAGCGGGTAACTAGAATAGGAATAAATACTTAAAGAAATAGCAATCAGCAAGAGTCCTGGGGTTAAAATTGCAGAAATGGGAATAGATTTAGGATCAATTCTGCGATAGAAAAATGCGCCTAAGCTTACAAAAAGAATACCGATGAAGATCCCACCAACAATATCTGTAAACCAATGTACGCCGAGATAGAGTCTTGAAAGCGCAATCAAGAAAATGAAAGGCAGGGCGATAAGCCAGGGGATCCATCGATATTTGCTAGCAATGGCATGTTGGATCAATATGGCAGCAAACCCAAAGGTGAGGGTTGCTAGAAGTGTATGACCGCTTGGAAACGCATACTCCTCCGAAAAATAAAGTAAGCCTTCCGGTCTTGGAATGGCCGTTTCTATTTTGAGAAGATGTCCAATCAGAAAACCCCCAATAATTGTTAATAACCAGCAAAGCCCAATCTGGCTTCGCTTTTGCCAGCATAACCAAAGTGCTATCCCAACAACTGCAGGCATCAACACCCATGGGCTCCCAAAGGCTGTAATAAACCCTAGGATTGCGATAAATTTATCGGAATATAAAGCACGTAATACTTGATAAACGGGTTCATTGAATAAAGCGAGTCCGTCTACATTTAAGGCATTAACAATAGTGATGATCGAGACCAAAAAGGCAAAGATAAATAATAAAAGAAAGCCTAATTGAGATTCTTCAGTTCCCTGAGCGGTTCGCAATACTGTGTCTAGCCAGGGCAGGCGGTTTAATACTTTCCAAACACGGTTTAATGCTTTTTGGATCATTGAAATGATCCAAGCACCGAGTAATAGTAAAACTTCATAAAAAAGCCATAATACAAATAATAAAAATAAAACCAATAGACCAGCACGGGTGGCAACGGCAGGGGAAAGGCTTTCAAGAGAGGCACCGATAAGTATTCCAGGTAAGCTATATAACGGCGCCCAGGCGATGGCAGAAAGTACATTAAAAAATAGGAATCTCTTGGGGCTCATATCCAACATGCCGGCAATGACGGGGATCATCGGTCTGACAGGACCAACAAATCTGCCAAAAACGATACTCTTGCCTCCATGCTGTCGGAAGAAAGCCTCACCACGAATTAATAACTTAGGAAATTGCTTAAAGGGCCAGAAATCTCTTAAATGTTCATGGTAGTGGTAGCCTAACCAATAGCTGATCCCATCGCCTGCGATGGCGCCTAAAATAGCCCAGGCTAGGGTTAACCAGAATGGAAGGATCCCAGCGCCCATCATGCCGCCAATGGCAGTCATCATAACAACGCCAGGAACAATAAGCCCAACGATGGCTAGGGATTCTGATAAGGATATTAAAAAAACGACAAAGCCAGACCATGTTGGGTGAGCGCTGATCCAATCTAATATAGGTTGGATTGATTCTTGAGTCATGAATTAAACTTTTTCCGTAGATTTAAGGACTACACTCAGTCTAGTCGATGAAGGGTGGTTATTTCAATAAGTTAACTATATAAATGTGTCTCCTTCTCCCGTGAGATGGGAGAAGGGATCACAAACTTTAAGCGGACAGTTAATGGTTTATCCCATTCGAATTTTCTTTAGATGCTGAACTCTCTGAAGACTTCAGCAGGGTTGTAGGCGGTATGGGAATTTTTTTCTGGATCTGATCCAATAATTGCCCGCCTTTAATATGTGCATTAAAGAGTTGTAAAAATGAATGCTGAATTTTATTGGGATCAAATTGTTGGGGATTAGGGCCCAATTGCAAAAGGGCAGTTTCTTCGCAGATCGTTTTAAAACGTTCATTGAGTTTTTCATTGATTTTAGATGCCTCTTCCAATTGATCTGGTAAACATATTTTATTAACAAGATTTTCAACCCCCAGCAAACGTTTCATATAAGATTGACACTTATCGACAATTTCCTCTAAGACTTTTTTATAAATTGTAAACGTAGCCTCGATTTTTTTAACCTGAGATTTGATGTCATCTAGCACAGATTTAGTCTCTTTATCAAAATCACCCTTTAGTAAGGGATCTTGTAATTTTTTTGAAAAATCCGTTTGAAGTTTATGAAATTCTTTATGTGTCGCTTCAGCTGCCTTATTTAATCTTGTCAACACCGTATGGGTCTCTAAAAATTCTTTATGCAGTTCAGAACTTTTGATCGCAAGCAGATTGCTTGTAACCTTTTCTATTTTTTCAATGCTGAGCGCGATAGGCTCCAATTGCTGGTTATAAGCTTTAAAATCGAGTTCTAAATTTTTGATTTTAGAATCGAAACCGATAATCAATCGTGATGCAGTATCTGCAAGATTTACTTTAGAAGGTGAATTTCTTTTCATGTT